>Ga0209700_100397_pt1 | contig 79010 bp, 29 predicted proteins | sample SiratroredBW_FD_187528 | JGI IMG/M metagenome (GOLD analysis project Ga0209700, IMG submission 187528) | Root nodule microbial communities of legume samples collected from California, USA - Siratro red BW (SPAdes) (version 2) | ecosystem: Host-associated > Plants > Roots > Nodule | place: USA... | reverse complement strand
AAAAAAAAAATATAAAAAATATATATATATATATATATATATATATATATATATATATATATATATATATATATATATTCATTATCAGAAATACAATAAAACTAATACTTAATTTAATATAAGCATAATTATAAAAATATTATATTTAAAAGATATTGTTCTTTATTTATCTAAATTCTTAAATTTATTAATAATTTAAGAAGCGTAATTATCAAAAGATAAATTTATAATAAATAAATCATAATTAAAAATTGGTTATAAAAAAACATTAAACCATATTTTTACAAAATTTTCATACAAAAATATTTTAAAAAAATAAAAACACTTAGAGTGTAAGGAAAGAAAAGACAAGATATGACTATTTAAATTTTTATATTGCAAACTGTATATATAGATGAAAAAAATCTTTTTTATCAGAAATATTAAAAGTCCATATAGCGTGTGTGTATTATATATATATATATATATATATATATATATATATGACAAGAGATATTTATTTTTTTTTTTTTTTTCAGAAACTAAAACATAACAGGTTAAAGATGAGTACAAAGAATGAGTTTGTGCTTTTACTATTTAAAAAATGAATTAAAGAAATGAATGAGTAGGAGAAAAGAAAAAATAATATTTCTATTTTTTTTCTATACATTTTATCAGTTTTTTTTTATTAAAAAATATATCAGTTTTGTAGAAGAATAAGTCATATTATATTATGATATACAACTTTCGTTTTTTTAAATGAACCGAAGTTGTATTTCTGCGTATAATTTTAATTTTTAAAAAAATTAACTGAATTTGCATTCGCTCGCACAATTTGAGTTTTTTCAAAATTTTATTTTGGAAGTTTTTTTCATATTTTTTCAATTCATTTACTTTTTAAGATTGAAAAATATAATAAGTCTAATTTGTGAAGATTGTAATTGATTTTTTTTTAGTTTTTTATTAATGCAAACAAAAAAAATTGAAATATTATAAGTTTTTTCAAACTGTCCTTGAAATTCTATCCACTCGAAACCTATTAATCTATTATAACATTTTTTTTTATTTTTTAGTTTATACTAATAAAAAAAATTAAAAGAAACAGATGATAATCTTCACAAATTAAATTTCTTATAACTTTTAACGTAAAGAAATAAAAAATTCATTATTTATTCAATTTTTCCATTGTCAGGAATTTTACGCATTCTTATCCACATTTAGCCATTTTTCTGCAAAAATGGCCACCTCAATTGTTTCTTTAGTTCAGCCAATTTTAATTATATATTTTGATCCTGTTTTATGTCTTCGAAATCAATTATGAATCATTTTAAAAATCAATAAATTGAAAATAATAAAAGAGATATTATTGAAGTAACTTATCCTCATCTGTTCTTCATTGAGCATGTTTTTCTTGGTAACTTAAAAAGTCTTGTAGATATGCAAAACTCTTCCTCTTAAATGGAATGATTTAAGAGAATTACACATATCACATTAAACTCCACTATTAGTTTTAAAATCATGAGATGTAAATGAGTTGGACATAAATTATGAAAAAAAAAGAAAACAAATTTACAAATTATTAACTTATACATAACATAATTCTAATGATAAAAAAGCTGATTTATTTTTTCTTCTAAAAATAGTTTGGCATCATAGAACCCTAACAAAATTTTTCTTTTTCCTTTGGTAGATCATTTTTAAAAAAGTTAAAATTCAGCAGAAACACTTCTTCTTTTCTTTCTAGCTACTCCATGTGAATTTATGATCAAACTCACACTTGCACACTGATACGAATGAATCCCCATAAGGTAGAGGATTAATCGCAAAAAGCCAGATAATTCAACAGATTTTTAACAAGCAAAAGCAAAATGGAAATAGCTGTAAAGTATTCAATTTCAGACATTGGATTCTCACCAAGAACAACTAAGAACAAACACAATCAGAGCATCAAACGTAAACTTTACAAAGGTTCATGTTGCATCATCACCCTGGTATATTTTGCCTTTACTTTTATTACCAATATGAAACACTCTCTTTCACCTTCAGATATACCTATTTCCCCATAAGGGATTTGAACCACCAAACGCCTTTGGTGTCCTCAGGACCTTCTCCCTCTGGTGGAGGATTGGTATGTGGAGTCTTGTGGAGTTTGCTCACATCATACCCCTCATTTCTAGCTTTCTCAACAAGCTCGTTGTAGGTTTCATCATCCATATCATTCTTCCTCGACAATATCTAGGGACAAAAATCACCCCAAAAATATGACAGGAAGTGAGCATATCACTAATATGACATTCACAATCCAAAATCACTGATCCATTTCACATTTTCAGACTTCACAATTAAATCAATATATCTTTTTCACAAGGTGTTTGCATTTCAGAGATATCTATACAACCTGTCTAGAGATTGAAGCCCCTAACAGGAGTAAGAAACACAGTGATTCCATGAGTGCCACACACTTCATCTGTGTGTTCATATCTATATATTCTTATACAAGGTTTCAAAAATTGTTTTGGTTGCAATGTCAAGGTTTCACATTTATTGCAATTTCTAGAAATGGTCATGATCCACCAACAATTGAGAGGGAAAAAGGCTTACCCAAAGATAATTCCTGCTAGGTTGGCCAATGAGAGCGTACTGATAATCAGGATCGATGTACAAAACCCAGTAATCCCCAGTAACAGGAATAACGGGTAAGAAAGGAGGAACCCAAAATCTGACCTTCAATTTGGCCTCATCACTACTGGGATCGGCCTTATAAGCAGTGCCCTCAATGAAGCTTCTTTTGCCGCCACTCCAAGTCTCATTCCGAACTCTGACAGTGCCGTCATCCCCCAAAGTGTAGGTGGCTCTGGTGTTGACGCCGTCACTGGGCTGAAACCTCGACGGAAAGCAAGCAATTTCGTACCACCGACCCATGTACCGCTTCAAGTCCAGACCTTTCACCACCTCCATCACCTTGGTGGCCATCGCCGACAATGGTGCTATTGCGCTTGACAAGAACAACAGTGTAAAAGGAAAACACCAAAGACAAAGACGGTTGTTGAAGTTTTGGGGTACAAGGTTTTAAGGATAGAGTGGCTTTGAAGTTGGACTCTGATTTTGTGAGCGGTGTGGGCTTTATGGCGTGGATGACGTTTAACCGTACACGTGTACAGTGAATCTGATTCATTGATGCCATTGCTACCCACAGAATCGAACCGAAGTAACCTGACACTTTTTAAAACTGAATTTTTTATTATTAGTATTAAATATAAATTAACAACTTATGTTAACTGAATATTACAACTGGACACAAATACCACTCCCACATAGCACGTGTACATTTTGACTTCATTCTTTTAATTACTTTTCTACTATTTTATCATTTCGTTCAATTTCATTGTCAATACCATATAAAGAGACATACTATTTTTAGATATAATTCTTTGATTGAATAATATTTTAATAAATAAAAATAAATAATTGAATAATTGAATAAGTTTTTAAAAAATAATTAATAACTTCTCTTATTGATAACTTTTTAGTATCATTTTTACAAAATTATATCTTTCAAATATAACACTATAATTTTTTGTTGATTATTGTTTGGTATGTGAATCATGCACTAGAATTGTGGGTTGCATTTTTACATGATTCTTCAAAAAAATTCTTCTTCACCACTGATCCATATTAGCTAGTCAAACGAAAAGCCAGTTGATATACATATACAGAATCACACTCACTACTTTTTAGCTCTAAATGTTGGGTAAGATTTTCACATCACAGCATGTTATTATAAAGTTATATAAAAAAATTTCTGAGCAAACCAACATGCAATCCCGTAACTATACAAGTTCTATTTTTTGCTCCTGCTCGTATAAAAAGCTCTTTCTTAGAAGAGGTTTGTTTTATTATGCAGAGGGGCTGTTCCAGGTATCTTAAACGCTGAAAGAAGATGCAAGACATTGGCATTTCCTTCTTCACATATTTCCAATTTTAATAAGGAAAATAATATTTTAACACCATTGTTCATATAACTTTCATTTGACATTCCGACGTGTCAAATAGGTCCTACCAGCAAAAGAGAGAAAATGCGTTTGCTTTTGTTGTATAGGGAAAGATAATTTTGTTAACTTATGTATACATAGAGAACACTTATGTGTATATGGAGTGTCAGAATTGTGAACGTAGTTAACCACTTAGATGTACACGACTAATAATCTTGATAAGGTTAGAAGAATTGACATTCAGTGATTTAATATGAGTGTCGAAATCATGAACGTGGCTAATCACTTACATATACACGACTAACCACCTTGATAAGGTTGGAAGAATTGACAAACAGTGATTTAATATGGGTGTCAGAATTATGAACGTAGCTAACCACTTACATGTACACGACTAACCACCTTGATAAGGTTGGAATAATTGACATGCAGTGATGTAATATAGGAGTCGGAATTATGAACATAGTTAACCACTTACATGTATACGACTAACCACCTTGATAAGGTTGGAAGAATTGACATGTAGTGATTTAATATAGATGTCGGAATTATGAACGTAGCTAACTATTTACATATACACGACTAACCACCTTGATAAGATTGGAAGAATTGACATGTAATGATTTAATATGAGTGTCCGAATTATGAATGTAGCTAACCACTTACATTATACGACTAACCACCTTGATAAGGTTGGAATAATTAACATGCAGTGATTTAATATGGGTGTCGGAATTATGAACGTAGCTAACCACTTAGATGTACACGACTAGCCACCTTGATAAGGTTGAAAGAATTGACAGTGATTTAATATGGGTATCGGAATTATGAATTTAGCTAATTACTTATATGTACACGTCTAACCACATTGACAAAATTGATAAAATTATCCTTCTGTATACAATAAAAACAAACATATTTTCTCTCTTTTGCTAATGGAATCTATGTGACACGATAGAGTGTCAAATGAGAGTTATATTAACATTGGTGTCAAAATATCATTTTCCTTTTTAACAACAACCCCTTTGTGAACTTATTTTGTTGTAAATTTTTTCTAATTTCATTTGCACTAAAATTATCCTCCATTAAGTGAAAAAGAAAGAGACATAGGATAAGTTGGTGAAACTCTTCTCCTTAGATGGTAAGCCAGCTGGGGAACATCTATATCTAATTTGGTGTGATCTTCGTTCTTATCAACTTGCCTTACCTATCTCTATGAAGGCACGTGCACCTCCCATATCAAGATATTAAAAAGCAAAGTATTTCCTATTACTTGATTTATGACGAAAAATCAAATACTTGTAAAGTGGCTTGTTGCATACTTTCATTTTTATAGAAGTCATAAGGAAAAGAAGGAAAAAGCAAGCATGCACAAGTAAACAAACTTTAAACCGAGAATTTTGAAGAAATTGTGATGGCACGTGCTCAAGTTAAGCAATTACCATTAATGGAAACAAATTATAAATAGAGTTGTTGAGTGTTTCGCTTGAATCTAATTTTTGCACGACTGAGTGAAAAAATAAGGATATCTTCTCCTAAAAGTTGTCTACAACTTCAGCAAATTTTAAAATGGTTGCACGGAAAATACTAAATCTAAGTCTCATGTCACTGAACATTTGCATGGAATCTAAAAACAATAGTATTCATAAAGAGACTTCAAAAAACAAATCAAAATATAGTATAGTATAAATGAGAAGTGCCACATTTTTATGGTTAAAACACAAGCGTAAACCAAGTTCCATTCTTATTGTTTCACGTACTCAAATCAAAATATCATGACTGAACCCAATACCAAAAAGTTAAGCCATATATATTGTTTATTCTATATAAAGAGATTATTAAGAAAGTGGAGAAATTTGATGCGGTTGCTGCTGTACAAGTAGCACTTACTCTAGTGAAACAGGAAATTACATCAATGCGATATTTCACACGATGAAACGACTGAAGGAGAGGAGAGTAATTCCAGCATTTTGATGCTCTCAAGGAATGAATCAGAAGGAGTCACTTGCACGATCCATCACGGTAAGTTCAAACTCTTCATTCATCAGCAACATCGCATTTAGCTCCTGCATATCAAAAGTGGTCTTTCATGAAACCATGCAAATTAACAACTTTTGTATGCCTCAAATCAGACCAAACTGAATTATGGGAACATTGAAATTCACAATTGCACCACAAAGAAATACATATAATCTGTTAGGAAGGAGTTCAAGAAACCAGAGGATATTATGGCTACAAAATCAGCTTTGCATTAGTATGTCAAATCAAATAAAAACATCTAAAAACAACAATAAGAAAAAGAACATCGTTTAAGGCAGGATTAAAAGAACTTGATATTGCAAGAAGAATATTTTATCACACCTGTTCGTCTTTGTCATTCAATATGCCATCCAAGGACTCCAAAGTATCCAGCACGAGTCCTTCACCAGACTCCATGCTCGGCAAAACACACGCATCATTTGACTTCATTGAATAGAAATTCTCACCTTCACTAGACTGTGTGATTGATGGATTAACCCCATTCATTTGGCCAACCAGAGATGCATCAATTCCCTTATTGTCAACTGTATTATTTTGGTCATAGCAATGTCCCAAGGAACTAGTGCCCCCGTTAGAAGAAATGACAGGATTTATGGAATTGAAGGTTTGACTTATGTCTTTGCTGCAACTTCCCATGTTATGCTGGGTGTAACATGATGCTAGTAAGACATTCCCCCCAAGTAAGCCTTCTCGGTGTAGAATCTCGCTTACGACATCATCCTCCAAAGGATGAGTGGAAGCAAAACCAACTGGACTGTTCCTACTGCAAAAAGTGGATGAGGGCAATTTTAAGTTATGCTGAAGCAGTTGATCGGTATTGAAAACGTTACTGACAGCAGAAGCATTGGAAGGAAAGCTAGATATCGGAGCTGCTCCCTGCCAGCTTTTATTATTATAAACACCCCCCATTTTAGACCAACCACAGGAGTTTGGATCAAAAGATTGTGCTTTCACAGCAGCAGCTCCAAAAGAAGAATGATTTCTGAATGCTTCAGAATGATTTGTAAGTTGGGAAATCCCTTGAAAAAGTAAATTATTATTTGAGAGACCAGGAAGAGAAATATTCGCTGCATTTCCAACAGTGACTCTATTTTCCGAGAAACTAGAGAAATCTTTAAATCCAGTTGAGTAATCAAGTAGATTAAACCTCCTAATACCAGCTGCAGAGTTGTTCGGTTTAAATTGGTTAACCTCGATTGGTGTTGGAATGCCCTGCAATAAGCTTGAGGTTTGATTTGCAGAAAACATGGACGAGTTCATGTTTCCATGTGTTTTTATGCAGCTGCTGGTAATGTTATGAGAGTGAGCAGCCGGAAAAATTGCAGATGAGTTCATTCCTCTGGAGTTCAAGCTGGATGAAGCGTTATACACACTAAACCTTCCACCAGGTGCATAAGCATATGACGGTAATGTGGTGCTTAATATGGCTCCTGATTCAGATGAAGGACGAAAGCAATCAACTGAACCCATACTGTTGTAAGAATTGGGCTTTTTGAGACCGAGTCTGAATTTCTGTGGAACAAAGAAGGACAATTATCACATCACAGGATTTAGAGCATAGTTTTTGGTTCATTCTGTACACACTTATATTTCATAAACTATGATTTTTCAATTTTTAATGAATCATCATGTCTGAAAGATTTTCATAACATTAATTTTGTTGTTTATAAGGAAAATTTCCCACTTCAACTATTAACATAGGTCAAACATAAAACCAAAGAGACATGATAAAGTGGAAAATTTAGAGTTCATACCTGGAGATGGCTCGCTACGTTTTCTCTAGAAAGTCCCTCAATATTCATCAAGTCAAGTATTTTCTTTGGGAAAGCCTCTGCATTAAAATCCATGAGACAAATAAGCACACTGAAGTCGCAAATTCTTTAAGTCAAGAAAAATTAGATAAGTAATATGTTTTAATCACACTCACTGTCAATGCCCAGCTGATTAACGGCAGCAAGAAATTTGTTGTGCAACTCAGCATCCCAAACTAAACGAGTTTTCTTCTGATTGGAGGGTTCATCGTTCTCTTTATCATCTTCTCCCACTTCCTCAGCCTTACTGTTGCCTTTCCTTTTATGATCACCTCTTATATTCTGATTAGCATTAGTTTTTGGTGTCAAGGCTTGACTACATTCCCCAGCAATAATGCATGGTTCCTCCTCATTTGCAACCTTAGCAGCCATACTGCAGTCTATTTCCTCACTTGCTGTCTTATTCTTCTCCTTGCTATCGATCTTCTTCCGCACTACGTGTTGCCATATGTTCTGTAACTCTTGAATTCGAACTGGTTTCGTTAAAAAGTCACAAGCACCATTTATGACACCTTTCATCACTCGTTCTCTGTCACCGTATCCTGACAACACTAGATCACAGACACACACAAAATGCAAGAGTTTAAGTTCATACCATGTGAGACAACACATGTTTCTGAGCTTCATTTTCTCTCAAACTTTTCTTTGAAAAAAAAAAAACACAGAATAAAGAAACAAAACAAGGAATTTGGACAATTCTCATCAGTAAAATACCAATAATCTCCCACTGAAGAGAAGTATACTCAAGTTGAATGAATGTCAAGACAAAAAGTTTTTGTGCTTACTGATAACGGGTAGGTCCATCTCAAGTCCCACTTGCTGAAGCAGCTTAAACCCATCCATTTCAGGCATATTCACATCACTGATAACAAGGTCAAACTTGTTTCTGTTTTTCCTCAGCATTTCTAGCGCCTTAACTGATTGAGTAGTTGTAGTAACTGGAACAAACAATCAAAATTAAATCAGATATGAGATAAATCAAAGCAGTGTCAATTGTCAAGCGCTTAATCAGACCTATTATGGCAGAATTCATAGTTATACAATTAATGCAGCAAAACAAGAAAACCAGTCTTGAAAAAAAGAAAGAAAGAAAGGACATAATCCTCGTCTTGCAACGAAAGAAAATTGCCACCATGTCTCATGAGTCCAAAACTTCATATGGAAAGGAAATAAGAAGTAAAAGAAATACAACGTTTCATAAGTACGAGGATGACACGCAAAACCAATGCAGAATAGTGAATTAAAACAGAAAAATAACAAACCATTATACTGGCATTTGCGAAGCAGATTCTCCAACACTGTGAGATACGTTCGGTCGTCGTCAACGGCAAGTACACGTAAACCCACAGGAAAATGGTCTTCCTCCATCATCTTAAACAATAACTAAATACCCAGATGAGGATAAAGCATTATTAGGATAACAAACCAGTCACAGAGCAAAAAGCTCCAATCTTGACAACAGAAACCTTGTTTTCAGGGCCTCTTTGAGTCAACAGACAAACAAACACAAAAAAATATATATAAAAAAGAAGAAAGAGGGAATTGAGAAAAGGGTGGAGAGGGAGGGTAATGCAAAAAAAACAAAAAAAAGAAACAATAGAAATAGGCAATGATGATGACTGCCAAGAACCACTGAAGGGATTCAATTCAAACGTAAAAAAAGATACAGAACACAAATCTTTATTCTTTTGGAATTTCAGTGAAAGTTGTCTTTCTCTGTGTCTGCTACCAATGGCATTGCTCTGTCACCTGTCCTTAACTTTTACTTCCAACACAACAGAAATAGTCTCTGCCTTTATTTATTATTATTTATTATTATTTGTTGATTGTCACAGTGAATGCTGGATATAAACACCATAATTATAGGTTTCTTTGTTACCCTTTTTATATTCAATAATAGGAAACATACACCAATGAGAGTGAGTTATATCTTAAAAAAAGAAATATTTTAGTAAAAAATTGCGTAAACAAAATAATATAATCCTCTCTATTTAGAGACTGATTGATATACTACCGGGTATGTGTAAAATTTGTTCAAAAAAAAGTACTTGATTTTGGTAGGTAATTATATCCATTAAATCGCATTCCTTTTCTCTTTTTTTTTTTTCATTTTTTCCCGTTACAGTTTCTCTTTTTATTATATCACTATTTTTGTAACAAAACTATGACCCTTATTGCATTACATTTATTATTTATTTATTTATTATTATTATTATTACCTATTTTATTTACATCTGTTTCTTCTTTCCATAAATTCCTAAAATGAAGTCTATCAAGATTATGTTTCTTAGGACTATGAGGATTAAATAACTATAATAAGTTGAGTGGGTTCTATTTACATAGTAATTGGACAAAATTTAATTTTAATCTTGAATCAAAATTCTAGATTTTCATATTATAAAATGAAATGCCAGAAGTTATAAGATTTATTCCACTTTTAAATTATTAGGATTTATAGGTTTAGATAAGAACTGGAATACATCCTGATTAATTGGAAATTGTTATGGAATATCTACACAATAAATGGTGTATAAAAATATAGTTGTGTTTGTGATTTAGTCAACCAGAAGTCTGGGTCTATCATTTGATCTCCTTGTGGGAAAGAAAAAACATTATGTTCTATTTGATATATATATATATATATATATATATATATATAAAGAACTATAAATAAATATTTGTGTAATGTTTTCATAATTTTCTAATGGTCCAAATGTTTGTATTGACTCATTATAACAAATTATACCATTCTAAAATTAATTTGATAAACTTAAATAACTGACATAATTACATTGAATATGATGCTCACATTTAAGATGAGGAATGTGAATTTTCTAATAACAAGATAATACTTCATTTATAATTCAATGTATAGTCAAATTATCCTTAAAAAATGGAAACTTGTTATAAAATTTAATTGATTTTTTTAAATAGTTAATTATTATGAAAATATTTTATGTATAAAAATATTTGTATTCTTTATTCTATAGACAAGGAAATATTATGTGTATAACATAAGAAGAATAATTACGGACTTTTTTTTAAACATGGTGAGATTTTCTTACTTTGAACTGCATTACCGTATTCATATCATATAAGTTAAAATAAGTCATATCCCTGATTTTTGTTCGTTAAAGTCCGTAAATTTAGGTATATTTGAGATTATTGATCAAACATGTATATTCTCTTTCAAGTTTTTTTTCACATGTTTTACCTCTGTGTGGTTTATCCTTTTCAAATTTTTGAGTTAATTTCAAAATTACTTTTTTTAAAAACAAGTATGCTTTATGTAAAAAATAACGGATAACTTAAATGAGGTACAGTTTTACTGCTGGCATGTAACTCCATAAGATATTTAAAAGAAGCGTTTTATTATTTATAACTATCTTATCTTATTTAAAAAGAATTACATTTAGTAAAAATATTTATAATCTTAAAAATACAAGGCAAAAATATATCTATAATTATATTTAAAATAATATATATGTCAAATATGTACCTCTTTTTGGATAAATTAATAAACATAAAAATTTAAAACATTTAACCATATATTTTTAATCTTTATTTTTAAATGATAATATTTTACTACATATTCTTATTTCCATTTAACATAGTGTGTTTTCCTCCATTAAGAATGTGTTTTTATTTTATTTATGCTCCTGCTCTCTTGCAATATGTTCATGTCCTTATGATAAAAAATTTAGTAAGGTTTCCTTTCAACTTTCTTATAGTTTTTCTTATATTGAACATTCAAGCACATTTGTCTTTTATGTAATGAGTTTTTAAAGTTAATTTTTTTATAATTGTATCTAACTTTTAGGCAATGTTTAGTATAAATAAAGTATTTTTATATCTAGTAATCATTTTATAAAATCACAATGAATCATGGTAATTATATTCATAAGACAATTAAATTTTATTTAGTTGGTTAACAGTATTCTTAAAAATATTTATTTTGGTGAAAAGAAAATAAAAAATAACGTGGTATTGATTCTTTACCACATAAACTGATTTAATAAAAGTAACTATATATTTTTTTAAAGGGTTAGATCAATTGATTGATTTGAGTTATCATAACCTTCCCTCTTTAATTTCTGTGAATATGAAAGATAGTACTTTTCTGAAGACATTATAGTTTTGTAAAAAGTTTTGTGAAAATTTGAACATTTTTCTTGCGAATATTTTTTTCCAAATAAATCAAAATATAATAAACTTACTTTCACAACCTTATATTATATAAAAATTATTTTTTTCTTGATACAATGTTTCATGTTTTCTATTTTTAAAATAAATTTGATTTCTAAATTATTGTAATCAAACATGATTTGAAATTATTTTTGGACTTTAAAATTTAACACCCTAAATATTTAAATATTACGTGTCTTTTATTTTGATATTTTTTTCACAATTATTTCTTACATTTCTAAAAATATTTATCTTCAATTATTCTTATTTAAATTAATGATTGTTATAATGAAAATATTTGTCTATTTCTTAATCTATTTTCCATTATTTTAAATTTAACATATATGTATATATGTAATAAATATTATTAATCATGAAAGATATATTATTATTATTATAATTATTCGTAAATATACTAATAATACTAATTTTGTTATTCAATTATTATTCTCTCTGTCGGCTAAAAATGGAATTGTTCTCTATATGTCGTACTTTTTGGACGAACAAAACATAATTAGTCTTCGTCTTTAATGATGATTATATTGGTCAATAGCTCCACTGAATCCAATGATGCCCCTTTCATGTTCTTTTTATATTCACCAAAACCTTCTACAAGATTGATGATTGGTACGTATTGTTCATGCACAAAGCTGAAATTCAGTACAATCCTCGTTGCGATCATTTTTTAAGTTTTGATTTTAAGATGACAAAAGTCTAAACCCTACCATATCCAACATTTGATAAAAAAAAAAAATCATTATTTCCAATTTTCTTTGAGAATTTGGTTTTAAGAAATAACTAAATATATTTAGCTTTCATTTAAATATTCTAACAATTATTTTTTTATGATTATTTATCGTAAAAAGAACAATATTTTCATATACTAAACATGAAACTTTTAAATCTCATGTTATTTTTTTTGGTTTTGTTTGATACAAATTTGCAAATAACAAATAAGGTTGCTAATAGAACAATATTTTCATATACTAAACATCAAACTTTTAAATCTCATGTTATTTTTTTGGTTTTGTTTGATACAAATTTGCAAATAACAAATAAGGTTGCTAATAGATAGTTTATAGATAATAGCGGGTATGAATTGACAGTTGACAATAGATAAGATAGTTTATTAAATTTCAACTGTCAATTCATAAGATAGTTAATTCATAAGACACTGGATAACAGATAATTAAAAATAACATAAAACTTAGAAGAATGCAAATTATATAAAAAAAAAGTACAATATATAATTGGAGATAACAAAAACATTCTTAGTCACAACACTTATTGTAAATCTCTGTCTCTTCCTCTATTATTCTTGTGATTATTGACTGCTAAAATCTGTTATATTGTTTTATTTTATTTTTAATATAAAATCAGCCATTTATGTTTTCCTATTATAAGTTTAATTCGCAATCAGTTTTTTCATCACGAATTTCAAATTATTTTTTAAATATGATATATTAATTAAATATTAATTAATTTGCTTAATCGTAATATATTTTTATAATTCTGTTTCATAACTTTAATTATATAAAGCACATTAAAATATAATTAAGTTACTATATTAGTAATTAGCTAAATTCTTTTATCGAAAAGCATATACATCCATATAGTCTAAAATATGATAAATAGTAATAAAATAAATAAAATTCCAATACAGCATAAATTTTTTTATTATAGAAAAGTGTTTAAATAAAATATAATTGTTTTTAGTTTATAAGAAGTTTGATTAATTTGATATTTTTTTGTCCAAATAAAATTGGATTGAGTGGAGTTTTTTTAGGTTTTGGAAGTCTTTTTGTAATTTTAATTCTCTCAACTTATTTAAGATCCTATAATTATATTTAGGTAACTTTAATGATTTTGAAACTGTGAATAAATAATTTGATGAATGAATTCTAATATCAAATATGATTTAAATCAATAATTGTCACTCAAGTGATTAAATTTTTTTGTTAAAATTGAAATTTGGTGTGTGAGCAAAAGAGATATTAAAATAATTATTTTTCCTACAATGAAGAGTTAGAATTTTGTAGCAAGTTTTAGATGTTTAATTGGTGACAAATTATATAATATCATTAATCAATATAATAATCACGGTAAAAAAAAAAAGAATTATTAATTATCGTTATTCATAATTTTCTCCATTATATATGTTCATTTTTTCATGTCAGTGAGTTTATGTACTAAATTGTCAAAATTCACTAAAATACAAACAAGACTGAAAAAAAAAAAAAAAAAAAAAAAACAAAAAAAAAAAAAAAAAAAAAAAAAAAAAAAAACTGTATATACATACAAGAATCAAACATAACCAATAAAAAATGAGAATGTCGTAGCCAGAGATATTACAACAAGACATACACTTAAATAATGAGATATTTTGATGCCTATGCTTGTATTATACATTTTAGTTCCTACACTAACAAGAAAAATAAACTAACATATTTACAAGAAATATTTAAAACTAAAATAAATTTTTAAAAGTTTCAGTTTGATTATAGTTCAATTTTTGTTGAAACTTACTATTAAAATACAGACCTTATATTTTGATAAAATTGATTTAATTTCAATTAATTGCAAACCAAAATATGTAATTAAAATATCATACATTTTAAATTAAAGCTTATCTTCAATTATAGAAAGAAAAGAAAGTTGTCTAACATATTTTATCTTTCTCTTTCAAAATCGGAATACTGAATCTTTCTTAACATCTCTTCTCACTACGTTTCAACTTCTAATTGAAGCATCCGTGTGGGCCATGGCCCACTTACAATTTTCCGTCAACAAGAAATGAAATAGCAAAATCTTGTAATCGATACAAGACAAACTTCTTATATGAAATTAAATAATTTTGTTTAATCTATCTGATATTGCAGGATGAATGTATTATCTATTGGTGCCAATTTGGTTCTATTTTTTTATTAAATAATCACTCAAATTAAATATAAAGGAAAAATCCGATTATTTTTTATTTAAATTGAATTAAATACTTTTTTTTTGTTAGTATAAGACTGTTAAAAGTTTTACAGAAAATTATTAAACATTTTATATAATAAAAATTTATCATATTTATTATTATATTTATAATTTTAGGCTTTTCTTATATTTTTAAATAAATTAATTATATAACTATACAGTTAGAAGTTATAATATAATTTTTCTTATAATATTTTATGTCTACTAGTTGAGTCCACTAATAATAAATATATACATGGCCTGTTATTTGCGACACATTTGGATGAATATATAAATTATTTGTAACACTCCTTTTATATTAACAATACTCTTTCAATCCAGGTCATAACTTTCTAATTAACTTTAAATATAATAAAGTTTGATTATTAATTAACTTTAAATATAATAAAGTTTGATTTTACTTTTGATTTTTAATATAAACAAATATGTATCTAGAAATTCCAGAACAAATGTGACTCATCATTTATTTTATTTTTTTATTGATTCAATATTAAACACCTTTATCATCCATATCTACGTGTTTGTCATATATTAGAATGAGATTCCATATCCTGTGAGACCTATTGATTTGTATATGTATTCTCTCTTATATTCCAAAAAAAAAACATTGTTTTAAAAAAAGGTAGTTTTGTGTCTTGAAACATGGAATAAGTCCCTTTTTTACTATGAAAGAGAGCATAACAACTTTTTTTTATAGGACCTTCAGTTTCAATAAAACATAGTTTAAACTATTTTTTCATAGAAAGGAATTCATTAATTTTATAAGTTAATTTTCTCAAATTTACTTCATTTAATAAATTTTGGTATAATATTGAATTTCATAAATTTGATTATTAAATTAAAATTCCTAGTAAATAATTTAATTGCATAAATTCATACAATTTTAAATTACAAATAAATGTCAATTATAGTGTTACACATTTATGCATGTTTGATTTACTCAAAGGTTGGTATCATGAGTTTAGAATACCAATATCCCATTATTTACCCAATACACATCTGTATTTTGTAAATTATTAAATGATATGTGTGAGAATATCCTTATTAGAACAACAAGATCATTTTATTGTAGATATTATTGTACTATATAACTTTTTTTAAAATATTCTTGTGACTTTTATCCTAACAGAATAATGTTGTAAAATTTACACTTTAATTAATATTTATTCAGTAATTAATATTTTTAAGACATAAATTTATGTTATATCAAAATTATTAATGAAGAAATTTTAAATTTATGATTTTTTTAATAGTTATCTAATATAAATGTTTTATTAATTAAAAAATATATTTAAAAAACTCTACTTGTATGATTAAGGACATATATATTGGATAGTCAAAAAGAAATATTGAAAACCAGGTGTCAAAAGTCCAAGGTATTAACAGTGCATGTACAAACAACTTTCTCAATTAAAGCACTTCTATAGTCCTAGACTCAGAGTTGTACCATTCTACCTTTCCATTTTTTGCCACACTAGATTTTATGGTGGACTCATACAGTTATATAAGGACAAAAATTAAATTAAAGAATCTGTTACCTATACTTCTTAAGACTATATTTAGGCTACATAAGTCTAAATAATAAAGTTAAATACCTAGTTTTTTTATCATTAATAATTTCTCTCTTAAAATAATTTAAGAGATGAGAATCACACAATAAAAAAATATATTTCATCCAAATATTTTTATACTACTTTTATAAAATATAAACTTAAAATATTTATTACTTAATTAGTGTGCAATATGAGATTGGTATTTAACTAGCTTGTAAAGTAAAATTTGTACTTAATTAATTTATAAACTAATAAAAAAATTTATTTTTAATCAATATAAGATATCAAATCTAATTCAATCTTATAAAAATTAATTTATAAAATAAAATTTATATCTATTTATATAATCTTAAAAATTCTTATTTATAATTGTAAAATCTTCAATATAGATTTACTTAAATTTATTTTTATAATATTTTTTTTTCTGTATTAGTCAAGATTTTGTTGAATATTCAATTAACAAGAAGACTAACAACATGACATCTTTGATATAAAAGATGAATTAGAAGTATAAGTTACAAATAAGGAGGAAGAATAATATATATTATTGAGAACCGTAAAGAAAGAGAAAAAGAAATAACATGAATTTGGTGACATGCAAAGAATGCAACAGCATATTCTTTACATGAAATAATTCTGCATAATGTATGGAAGAAGATTGCATTTGTACTTGGGAGGGGGCTTGTTAGAGGCAAAGAAGAAAGGAAAAATTTTGCATGGGAAAGAAAGAGAAGAAAAGAGAAGGGACAGTGTTGTCGTGTGGAAGCATTACAGTACATAGGTGTGTAGGGGGAAGAAGAAGAAAGGATAGGAATCGGAGAGGGCAATGACGTTACAGAGTGCCATTGGTGATTAGGAAGAAGACAAAATTGCATTTGGTGCGCCACACCCTTCCTTTGTCATTACCATCATGCTGCCTCTGACCTCACCTCCCTCATCACTCACTCAATAAATACTCAAATTCTAGAAAAAAAAAAATAGTTATATAGAAGTTTTTTTTATGTGCCTTTTGATGGGTGAGACATGATCTTAGACATTGCACCACCAATTCCGAATGCTGGGGAGCACTGAGATTACTTTGACCTTTCTCTCGTAAAAAAGTACATGTTAAAAAGCATTTTTCATTAACCATGTCTGATGTCTTTGAACCTGCAGCAGAGAATGTACCATTTCAATTTTAGAATCATTGTTATAAGGTAATTTTATTCACATCTATTAATATACTGTATTATTTCATGACCTTTTCTCATAAGAAAGAACACTTCAAAATTTTAATTAAACCAATCTATTAAAAAATAATGGAATAGAAGACTTTACTTTTTTCATTGAAGATATTGCTTATTTTTAGGACATTATGTTTTTTTTTTATTAAGTAAGGAAGTGAAATATTTAAGTTTTATAAATTAAGATGTTTTGATGAGAAAATAATTTTATACTAATACAATATATAAAAGAGATTCATAGTATAAAATATTAATATAAGTTAAAAATTTCCTTATTATTGAAAATGGCTGAAAATATAAACACATATAAACATAATAAATTTTAAAACATGAATTGATCATTGAAAGACTTATCCCTAATGTATCATGTAAATTGTAGATCTGTGATACAACAAAAATTTATTGAGTGTGGTTCTAATTTCAGAACTAACAACTTCTCTTGCAAACAAAAATATCTAAGACTATGAAAAGAAGAGATTAGAGAAGAAAAAAAAAATGTTTCAACTAGTATGTTCTAGAGAAGTGGGAAAGTTTCAATTTACAAATGAGCATCTCTTAGTATTTACAATGTAATTTTTGAATACTTATTTTTGAGATTAAATATATAAATAATAATATAATAATTATTCTTAAGATGATTTTTTATTATTGATATTATAATGAAGCTAGTTTACAAGATAGTAAATTGGTTAGGTTATATATTTTATATAATTATTAATTTATTTGTTGTTAAAATTAATGTATAGGATCTTCAAGTTATATTTTAAGCACCTAAACATGAGTAAGTATACAAATTCCTAAAGTGTTGGATCATATAATTTAGTGCATATATGGTCACATAAATGCTTTCTTATTATTTTTTTTTACACTTTTTTTATCATATAACTTTTCTCTCAAGTGATAAAATTGAATCAAAATTTCTTTATATAAAAATTTACTCACTAAATTAAATTACATATAAGGCTAAATAAAAAATATTCAAGATGTATAGTCAAACTAAGTATATTTTTATATTTAGAAATACATAAAGAAAAATTGGTTTAAGACAAAAGATTCAACTAAAAGTATTTATCTTACCAACCCCAAGTGTTGTCCTAAGATTTGTCCAAGTGACTTATCATTTGTAGTAAAGGAAGTCTAAATACCGACTATACCCTTAAAAGATATTTTTTCACAAACCTTTTTTATGAATTATTATTTTAACATTTTCATTTTTTAAATGTTATTCTATTCTTTTATAAATATTTTCTGTTTAAAAAGAATATTTATTTTATTTTATTTAAAAAACAGTTTACCCTCATTCCCTTATGTTAAGAATTTTGTATGTATTATATATAAGATAGATTATAAATATTTCACTAAATACATTGAGAAAAGAACTTCTCTAAAATCAACAATGAAATAAATAAATTTAATTAGCACACATAGACACACAAATAAATTTAACGATGAATGACCATTTTTTAGAGAATAAATTAATGAAAGAAGCTCCTTAACATTGTCTTATTTGAAAGTTTTAAAACTCTTGTTGAATTGGGTTTTAATATATATCAGGAATAGGATGATAACATAATCATACTTATTTTTTAATAAAAAATCTAAGTAAATATGCTTTTATTCTTAAACAGAGTTAAAAAATATTTAAAATCACAATGACCTTGTTTTCAACAAATTTTTCTTATTATCAAAATATAAATTTAATTAAGTGAGATATTTGAGAGATACTCCAATCCATTTATAAAATAATTTAAATATGATATCTTTAATCTCTTTCAATCTACATTATGGAATCACTTTATCCCTTATTTTACATCTTACATAAAACAAATATCATATATGTTATATGATATTAGATTATAGTATATAATAAAAATGATTATTTATTAACTCTACACATTTCAGCATACAATGTTGATCTGAATTATTCCTTACAGTACCACTCTTGACATTATTGACCAATTAAGACAGTATAAGTTATTATACTGCAGGTTGGTGCAAAAGATTAGGATTGTACCTGCTTTTTCCCTCTGTTTTTGCTATTTTGAATTTGTTGCAATTGCTATTGCGTGATCAAAATACCAAATTTGTGTCTTCTTTGTACTTCTGTTTTGACCGTTATGAATTTGCAGATTTGATGTATGCCTTCACAAGATTCAGTATTTCCTGCAGTTGACCTCCTTTAGTTCAATCTACTAAAGGTTTATTTCATCTGCTACTTCGTGTTAGTAATATTAAATAATCACTTCTAAACCTATATCATCACCTCCAAATGTTATTTCAGGATTTTAAGCATATCATGAGATTAAGATACCAATTTGAGTAAGAAATTTTTTTGTTTTGGATACTTGTTAATTATCTACTTCATGTCTTAATTTGAGCTACAATGAAAAATTTTATTCCTTTAACAATGAAAATGTTTTAGTTTATAAAACATCTTATTTTACATTTTTTATTTGTTAAAAATGGTTATAAAAGAATACTTTATGCACGCCTTATACTTGTAATTCTTTTGCTAATTTGAACACCAATATATATTTTTGCAACTATATTAAAGGAAGTAAAATTATTTAGAAGAGTTAAGGCTTGACATTTCAGTAACTTATCAAAATTTAATCAATAATAAAAATCTTTTAAAAATATAAAATTGTTATCAATTTTTTTACAATGATACTTTTATTGAAAACAATTGAGCCAAAAACAAATATTTAACTTTTATTGAAAAATAACTGAGGCCAAGAACAATCATTTAACATACTTATGTTTCAAGTGATGTACTTTTTATGAGGAAGAAATGATAAGATCATTTTTGTTTATAGGAAAAAAGTGAATAAAGCAAGGGAGAGATTCTGAGGTCAACCATTACATATGATCTATTCCAATTTGTTGAGACAAGTCAAACAACATTGTGAAAAACGACTATTTTATATGGTAGGACTTTCTCAACAGCCACATCATCATATTCCATTTCACACTAAAGATCAACTACATATGTGAATCAACTTATATTTAACTTCCATCAAAATATATCAATAATACGCAAATTACTAATAATGTGTTTGCAAAAGTAGAAAATAAAAACAATAATTTGTTACTAAGCAGTAGACAAGTTAACCTTTGCAATGAAATGATAGTAATTTTTTTATTTCTTTAGTAAAAGCAGGTTAGAGTTTAGTTGAGATCTTGTGAATCATGATTCGAACAAAAGTTGCATGAAACCGGCTTTCATCCAAACCATGATATGAAACTTTCTTAAAGAGAATCTCTTCTGATAGGAAAAAAAATGCTTTTTCTACTTTCATAACGAGAATTTTTTTTTAATGTAACACTTACGCATGAACATCAATATCTTATGCATTCAAAGTATTGTTTGATATTAATAACAAGAGAGTGCTTACATGATTGTTGTAATTGCTGACTACCTTACATGTTCATGTACTTCTTTTATTAGTATTTTTAACTGTAAATAATTTTTTACTGGTATATTTTTCTAAATAATCTTATAATACTTAATATATCTAGATATATTGTTATTTATTATTCACACGTCAATAATAAATCATGATAGCGATTAATTCTAAAAAAATAGAATAAAGTCAATGATCGGAAAACTAAAGCTAATTTTAATTTTATTGGTTGTATAGAAAGCTCTGAATAATAAGGTGATAATGGGCTTGAAAACCTTCTTAGAGTTAGTATCCGTTTCTTTTGGGCTTTGCTCCGGCTTGACACAAAAATGTTTTTAACAATATTTAAAATAGACAAAATATTGAAAAACGTCTTTAAAATTAACATTAATATATAATTTAAAACTATTTTGAGCAAAATTTAAAGTATTACAAATTATAAAAATATTATGAATAAGACATGCACAGTTAATTAGAAATACTTAAGTCTTAATTTTTTTAGAAATACTCGAATAATGTGATTTTTTTATAAGCCAAAGTATAACTGATTAACTATGTGGTATTATGAATTTTATAATAAATCTGCTTTATTGAGAGCGACAAACACTAGCTGTCAGGTACTATGATACTGCTACTCATGAGGTTAACAAATGACCAACGAGTACTTAAAATATGTGTGCCAAATTAGTGTGCCTCACATTTAAACATGTTTTTAAACTACTAATGTACCAAGAAAAATAGAACATGCATTACACGTTCTATGGCTTCAAATTTGACAGCAGATAAAAGATATTAATGATTTCAAAACCTTAAGTAGCCCATATGGCTCAAATGATCCTTGATTGGTCTAATAAGGTATTAGATATGATTATAGTGACATGTGGACCCACTTCTGAAATAAACAATCTATGTGCTCAGTTGCCTACACAAAAGAAATTGTGGAGATTTAGTAGTGAAAATAATAAATTCTTTTCTTCAGAGAATGATCTTGGCCTGTACACAAACTCAACAACTTAGCCAGAAATCCAGAACAAGTACATTATATTTAACCAGGCAAGCACCACTCCTGAGTTCTAGCTATGGCTATCTACGCAGGATTTGGATCAGAAACATCAGTTTTTAGTAGGGTTTAGGGTCTTAGTTCAATTCTAGTTAACTGGTTAGTTGCCAAATCATGAATCAAAGTAGCATGCATGCAACTAAGACACTATTGTAGTTGGCTCAGCCTTCAAGCAAACCATGATTCTGATTCTTACATCCAAAGCCTCAAAAACTATGAAACTATTTTTTGCCAAATCTTAAGCATTTGTTATGTCTGGATTCAGTAATACTAGGATTTTGAGAGAGTTGTTTGCTTGACTGTTTTGTGAGTGCGAGTTTCTCCATTGCATTAATGAACTTGCGCAAGTATTTGATGTACTCTGGGAATGTTTCGAGGTTGCAATGACCACCACCCTTTACCCACAAGGGATCATATTTTTCCTTCGAGAGTTCCCATAATCGCTTGCCGTGAGACCAATCAACAATATCATCATTTGTTCCCTGCACAAAATCCCATTAGCAGACACACAAAAGTATGAATTATATTAATTCATCAAGAACAAGACATTACAAGAACACAATATAGCCATGCCAGCTAAGCTGTTTTGTATGGATTATGGACTTTTGGAGAACTGAATTCATGAAGAATGACATAAGGCAGATCTAAGTACATAGAAGTTGTTTTTATTTCTATTACAACACCAAACAAGTTCAGTTACCTGTTCTATCAATATAAAGAATAGAAAGGGGATATGCAGAAATGCAGAAATACCAAGTACTTGTTAAATTTAATATCTTTGTAATACTCCTCGTTAGGACAACGGGTGCAGGGTAGTTTTAGGTTCTATATAAGTGGGGAACAACCAGCATAAAGGCATACTCAAAATAAAATAGATCATAAGCAAAATGGAAGAAGGATTTGGAAAAGGCAAATTTCATTTAGTATATACCTATGCTTGGATGCAAATCTGATAACACAAGGCATGCTGACATTTCTTAGTAGCCTTATCACATAATGTAATCAGAATATCAAGTTGTTGAACATGCACATCTTACTGGACATTATTTTTCCCATTTTATATCTGTCTTCTGAGTGCAGATTGCTCTTGTAAATTCAAGTCAACATGCAAAAAAAGAGCAATACAGATAAAATAGAGAATGATATCAACTGTTGTCTGTGGTGTTGTTTCAATTTTTGCTCCAAAATCTATTGCTCTTTGCATCAATAATTAATCTGCTTTATCACTTTCAAGAAGCTGAACAAATTGATCAAAAAATTTATCATCTAGGTAACATAATCAAAGAGTTTCTTCAAACAGATGGAGAGAATGATTCAAGAATGCAACAACAAAACATTCCAAATTCGGATACTCGTTGATAAAAGGAAAATCATCCATCATAAATGGAAACACCACCAGGATTCTTAACACAGAATTCTTTATTTTTATTACATCTTGCAGCGGAAGAAAATTAGAAAAATAGAAGTCCAACCAAATCAACCTCCCGAGATAACCTAATATTAAGGCTCAAGACATCTGAACCTCTAAGCCTTTTTATATGAACCAGAAAACGAGAAAGAAAATCACTTCATAACAGAAGCTCAAAAAAGTTGTTGATCAGTTTTGAGGATGAAAAGAAATAGAAGAGCAAAAGGTGATAAAAAACATGGATGGAAATAGATACTTACATGTATAACAAACACTGGACAGTTGACATGTCGAATTTTATCTATATTCTGAAACGTTAAAAGAGAATTTTGTTACTACAAAGCTCAGCAGAAAAATATTAGAGTAGAGTAAGAATTATGAACAGAGAAGCAAAACTCACTTTAAATATGTCAAACCAAAATGTCATCTTGACAGGGTACAAGACCCTTATCCCCGAAAGGATGGCACTGTGAAGAACAACACCTCTCAACTTCTGCAACTTAGAAGCCAAGTGCAGTGTGGGTCCACTTCCAACCGATTGACCATACAAAATCAATTCTTCTTGCTTAATTCCATATTCACGCTTCAAACAATGATATACAGCCTCTATGTCATAATACGTGTTGAACTCAGATGGCTGCCACAGTTTAAGAAATAGAACAACAAAAACATCAGTGAGAATAGCAGCAGATTTATCTGAAGAAAAATAGTTCAAATGGAATTTTTATAACCTCGCTTCAAGCATATACACTCGCATATATATTCCCCGGCCATGTTATATGGAAATAAATCAAAACCCCAAGAAACTTTATTTGGAAACAAAGAACAACCACCACACAAAAAGAATAAAACAAAACAGAAAAGGAAATAAACCAGCGATTACATACCTTACCCGTAGATGCTCCATATCCTGAATAGTCATAACTGCAAACATTAAACAAAGTGGAAACAAAATTCAGAAAGAGCTTCTGTTCACACTCCAAAATGTTTTCTGAAATAGAACCTTACATAACTTGTCAAATCAAGCAAAATAAATATTAAAATAAACATTTACTTTTATGGAAGTGAAGCAAATATATATTATCATGCATGAGCTTACATACAGAGTAAGAGAGCAACAGATTTTGCTCAAAGATTAAGACACAACACAATTATCATCTTTATCAGATACGAAGCATCGTCCTCAGAACACAGACACAAACATAAAAAAGATGTCCAAAGCCACAGTTTCCCATTGAAAACGAAAAAAGAAGAAATTAGAGGCGATGGAAGAAGGGGGTGGTTTTGGTTGACCTCATGATGTTGACACGGAGGTGAGCTCTGAGCTCGATGAAGAGGTCGTGCATCTGACCCAAGTCAGCGGCATTACCGTGAGAGTACAAGAAGGTGAAGCGGGCAAAAGGGTGTTTCCAGAAGGTGGCAACGATCTTGTTGCCACCCTTAGTGTCGAGAATGTGAACGTCCACATTTTTGTCGGCGGTGACACCCGACAGCACGACCCTCCCATCCCCCTCTCGGCAAACGTCGTACGTCGGTGGCTCTGGCGGGAAAAACGCGAATTTCGCAGCCACTGTTCCCGTCACATTGCCCATTTAACGTTCAAGCGCGCAGACGCAAACCCACTTCAGCATGAACCAACCCAACAGAAAAATGGTGATTTGGTTTTCTGGGCACTTGTTGTTTCTTTTATATTGTGTGTGGGAATGATAAAAAGAAAAGGTGTGTTTGTTTGTGTTGCTTGAGTTTAGTTTTTAAAATTTGGTTGTGTTTGAGGAAGAGGAAGAGGATGTTGTGTTGTTTGGTGTTAGTTGGGGTTATGGAAAGGTGTTGTTGGAGTTGGAAGTGGGTTGTGATGTGAGGAAAGTGAAGAGTGGCAGAAAATAGATCCGACCTAAGCGGGTGAGCTGGAAGTGTTGCTGGGCAGGACCATTCATCTTTTCCTTCTTCTCTCTCTCTCTCACCCTTTCACCTCTCTCAAATTCAATTATCACACAACAAATCAATTAATTGATTACTTAAATGGTTAAACATGTTTTAGTGTTCTTTATTTTGTTCCTATACTTAGTATAATATGTTTTTATTTTTCAAGAATTCATGGTTTGTGGGCTTGTGAAAGGCATGTAATGACTATTCTTCTAGATTATAAAGAAAGTGTTTTTAACAAGTTAGTGGTTCTATATTTTAATCTTTTATTCGAATATTAAACTTTATCTCCTAGTTTATGTGTGAGATGAGGATCAATGGAGTGAGTTTTCATGAAAAGAAAGATGGAGAGAGAAAAGAAAAGAAAGAATTATGATGGTTTGATAATTATCCAGTAATAATTTTTAAATTTAATTTAATTTTATGATACTAACGTGGTGTTTATTTTAAAATGAATGAATTAATATTCATATTGTTAGAAAAATATTTGAAGTTAATTAGATGATAATGAGTAGTGTAATGATATATTGATTGCACTGTACAATGGGTGCCGTCTATAACTGAATAACTGAAGTCCTTACCTCTGATTTAGGGACTGTAATGAAAAGACAAAGTTACCTTCAAGGATTATGATTTAAAGAGGGTTTGGGTCCATGTCATTTACGAGCAACGTTTGGGGTTTGGTGTGGAAATGTAATACGACAATGCAGATGAGGATAAAACTAAATAAAATATATGATTTTGCCTTCGAACAATCTATTACTAGATTTTATTTGTATCAGTTTTGTCTCTTTGTTATACCTTAGTTACACTATTTTCCAGCATAAATATTTTAGTTATTTTCCAAATTTATGATAAAGAACACGTTGTCAACAGCTTAACGTGATTCTTGTGATAAACAACGAACTTTACAAAGTCGTAAATTTGAACCTTTAAACCAGCTTACGTTAGTATATCAGAAAAAAATGTAGTTGGAACATTCTCTAATAGTATGATATTTTTATGAACAGGAAAAAAATAAACTACGTATAGCATTAAACAGTTAAAATAATTTATTTAAATACTGTGTTTGTCGGTTTGTTTAATACTAAAAACAGTGTGCAAGTTGAGGTTAACAAGAGGATCGAGAAGGAAAGATGAAGACGTAAGAGTACAAAGTCATAGAGAGTCTAGATTCGGTCAAAGGTAGCAGAGGATCTTCAAATAAAGAGGGCCAACTGTGACAGAAGAAGGGGTCAAACATGTCAGAGTAGACATTCTATGTTTATCTTTTGCTTTTCAGAAATATACAATTTGTTCTCTTCACAAATACTTTTTTATTTTCAATCATATTATGGATTCCTCTCTTTAGATTCCTCTGCATCATTGTTTTTAATATCTCTCATGTTGCTTCATAAAGATTCAACAATGTCATGTTGGATTGTGAAGATTAAAGATTAGTTAACAGTAATGCTGAAAATTACAAAAGGAGAAAAAATTTGACTTGAAAACGTTTGCTTACATTAATATGTATTAATAATTTGAGGAAGAAAAGTATGGTTTTAAAATATGGATAAGGAATGGTATAATTTGAACCTATCTTAAGACGTGAGAATTTTACTTTTCAACTATATGCGTGTACTTTGATTAGTTGACAATAATTCATTTGTTTTTTAGTTTATTGGTAATTATTTATTAATTATGCATTATTGGACAAACTTTAAATATTTATTATGAAAAATATTATTTATTGACATTCGACAACTTTTCAACATCCCTAAGAAAAAAAAACATTAGTTTGACCAAATTCTTGGTATGTTCTCTAATGTTGAATAGTTACCAAACCGATCCTTTTTATGGCAACTTTCTACATGCTGTTAGGAAACTGCTTTGACATAATGAGCAAGTTCTATATTTACTCATAAGGTTGGGTGTGATAAATTATGGTATTATTATCATTATTAATTATCACCAGTTCATTTTCAAAAAGGTACGAAAGCTCAATTCCTTTGGCTGAAGAGTAGAATCAAATAAAACAGGTAAAGTGAATGGTTTTGTTTGTCAACAATTACTTAACCATGTTCAACCTTTTAAAGTATTTTTTGAAAATTGAAGGATTCGAATACAGTGTACATTGCTAGAAAATCATGCAGCTGTGCCTCAATTAATATTCATTTAAGCTTGGAACAGTTAGACATACGCAGACCTATACTTTTCTCTCTTGAGCTTGGGATAGAATTTCAGTCATTGTCCCTATAAAGGCTAGCGTGCCAACTCTAAAACTAATCAAACAAAATATGATGTACCAAGTTCAGAATCTTAATTGCAGTAATCTAATTATGAGGATGACGAAGAAAAATAAAGTACGCATTTAGTATGGTGCCAGGAAGTTGCAAGTTTTAACCCCATCTATGAAGACCGTAGGCTAAGTTTGAAAACAAAAGTGAGTTGTCAAAAAAATGGAAATATTAAATGGACCAAAATGTTGGCTTTGTGGTAGAAAAACTAGATAGGTAGGTGACGAGAAACTTAATTGACTAATCTTTAAGAGGAGGGGCCTCTGGGAAGAAAAGTAGGAATTCTAATAAATGAAGGAATAGTGTTAATGCTATATCAAAATTGATGAGAAGAATCATGTAGAGTAGAGATCAATGAATTAGAGCTCCCTATCAAATTATGTATGGACACTAAAATAAGGCCAATAGGGTGGGGTATTTGCTGTCATGTTCACCACACAATTATAAAATGGTGCCCCCAGATTTTACAATAAAGCTACTAGAAATTTTTAGCAGGGTCAGAATCAACTCAATGTTTTACCAAGGAAAGTGTTTGGAGTTACTTTAAGCTTTCTTTTTCACTTTATTTTCTGTTATCCAATGGCTGTAAAGGAAGCAGACGAGTCAAAAACAGCCCACAGACTGCTTGGAATTCGGTGCACCAAACCTTAAGAAAGCAAAACAGAAAAGACAGTGCCAAATAATACTACTGCAAACTTTTGCAGAATGGAAAGCTTTAAAAAGAGATTATTATATAGAAGGGAAAGATGCTTGGTTAGTGTTGACAAATGACATAAGCAATTAAGGAATCTGTATATGATTGTAAATGGTATTCGTGTAATATGTCATTCACCAGTAGCAAGGTTAATCGAGGAAGTCTAGGAAATGAGTCATTTCTTTCATGTGAATGAAACTTTTTCTTAACCTTGAAGGAAAAAAAAAAATAATCAAAAGAGGAACAAGCCAGCATCAAATCATTAAAAGTTTGGTCAACCTTCAGTATCACAGCCTCTTTAACCTTTACTTTGGAGCTAAAAGTCTGGGGAGTCATTTCATGACCAAATGGGATCACAGCCATCTGCCAAAGCACTGCAATTTTCATTGGGTCCAGAAAAAAAAGAGAGGCAAAATTGAAAATGATGTACTCCAAACCTATCAGCTGCAGAATCCGTCTAGAGTGCTTGCAAAAGGAAGTATAATTTGGACAACACAATGGCACCACATGCAGACAGTGCCAGTTTAAAGATTAGTCACCATGACGGCAAATGGAACAGCCTGTGCAGTCCAATAGACCCACCCATATCATTCAATCCAATAGACCCAAATGCGCAAGGACAACCAAAACAAATAAGAGTTCAGTCCTCTATGCTAGGAAGAAAATAATGACACGAACCCTTAACATTTGAATGGTACAAGTAAGGAATTAGTATCAGAGCATATGCCATTCGACTAGTTTATACAGTATTTATTAACAATAACATTAAATGTTATTCATCGGGACAAGGAATGAGTATCGATGCATATTTTTCACCCTTGGCTGTATTTATCTACGCATTAAAATCCCTGTGACAGAGGCAGGAACCTAAATGTGGAGGATGAGGATCCTAGCTGACCTCAAATAGTACGTGCTCTTCTTCTAATGTGGTCCTATCTTCGACAACTGAGACCCAACTTTCTGCAATCTTAGCAACTCTTCCTTCTGAAATCTCAACTAAAGTAAAGGCTCTTCTTGTACCTTTTGCCTCTGATGAGGAAAGACCACTTTCCTCGTCTAAGCTTCTCTTGTCTTCATCATCCAACCTTTTGACCCTAGGAACAATTGCCCCATTCAAGTATATGGTGTTATCAGCGCCAACCACAATCATTTTCCTAAAGCCGTTGCCATATGCCAGCTCTTTGTGCATGTGACCAAACACTACCAAGGGAACTGATACTTGATCATTCTCTTTTAGCAAGGATATTGCGTGTGCTAGATCTGTCATATAAACACATCCACGTTAAACTAGATAAAAACTGTATCCCAGTTTTGCTGTGTTTGCATTATCTCCGTCACTCTTGGCAATTGGCATCTTAAGGTACAGATCCACTAAAAGAGAAATGATTATTCAGAAGAACATACAGAAGCCTTTGAAATGAAAAAAATTATTATTCAAAAATAATAAGGGGGAGGGGTGAATACGGCCTTGACAGTTGACATTATTGCTGAGTGGCAAAACCAAAAAAAGATAATATTTTAATAAAAATCTAAGCTATGAAGTGTAAGTATCACCTGGGTCACCATAATCACCACTACCCTCAAAATCCCAATCCTTTCCACATATATCATTCAAATTAGAACCAAGGCCTATACAAAATTAAAATTGAAACATCAGGCTGGGTATTAGATGTGACAGACTAGCAGCACCACCAGAGCTGATAACAATATTGAAATGTCATGTGTCACCTGTGGGTCCATTATGTGCAAGTAATATAAGAAAATGATCATCTGGTGTGCCAAGAGCAGCTTTCTGGATTCTCTTAGCGCTCTCATTCATGTCTTTGACTCCATATCTATGATAAAGCTCAACTGATAAAATGATTTCGAGCTACAATGGAATTTTAGTAATAGTAAAAAAAACATATACGATCTCCTAGACAAATCATAAAAGGCCTCCTAACTCTATTTCTATTGTGGATTATCTGTTGTCACAATAATGGATAATCAAACGAGGCAAGGGGAGGTAAGATTGGGTAAGAGAAATACATTAAGAGCATCAAAAGTTAACACTACGACTAACTGTTGGAAAGATAGTACAACATTCTTTTGAGGTGATAATGTAACGGGAGCAAAGTGGTAATTGGTGAACTTAACTCTTTTTTGTAGGCACTAGAAACTGAGGTGGAAAGCTGAAAATACTAAATACATTTTGAGCCTATCGAGGATCGAATTGTCTGTGATTACTTCATTACAATACACACCTTGCAGAAAGAAGCTTTTTCTGTGACATTGGTTTACCCCCAGAAGAAAATGGCCGTCCACCAACAACGCTTACTTTTATTAGAGGGAAGTCTGATCGTCGATAAGCCACATGATCCTCACCAAGGCTGAATTTAGATTGATAGATTCATTTATCAATAAATTTTCTAAGGATCTCCATAAATAATAAAAGCATTATAAGTAAACGCATATGAAAATAGAGGAACAATAAAAATGTCATCATAGATATTTTAAAATCTTTTTTTAAACATTTAATGGACAATGAAAGTTAGCCCATTTTCTTTCGTTAAACCTGTGAACAAGTTAATTGACGCATAGCATTATATAAGTATATCAACAGAAACAAGTATGCTTTTGTCAAAAGTTAATTCATAAGATTTTGAAATGCACAGAGTCACACTAATAGATCAGAGAAATTTTTCCCAGAATAAATTGAATCCTTATAGATATTAAGCTTACCATTCTAGCTGAAGCTGAACTCTATCCTTCTCCTGGCTAATATTTGAATCAGAGTGTTAGTTTACAATTTGAATAGAAATCAGCATTTGCAACTAGCACCTACTGGGTACACAACAAACTCAAACAAATTATATTTTTGACATACTAAAAACCTTGTACTGTAAAAGAGATTGGACAGATGGGTTATCTTTGTGTATGTGCGCTTGCATGTTGTTATCAGGGTGGTGGGACGTGAAAGATGTATTGTACACATGCATTTGAAAGTTTATTTCCCTAGCTTTCTATCTATTTTTAAAATGAAATTTTCATTAAGTCTAGTGGAATAAGCAAACAACATCAACCTTTTTCCACAGAGTACACACACAGAGAGAGAATGATTCCAGGAACAAACTTGTAAACTTCACCTTTTAGAAAACTGTCTAGTAAACCAGGCATCGTGGTTTCCCAGTATAACTGCTTTAGCAAATTCAATATTTGCAACGCTCCGAACTACTTCAACATTTTCATCACCGAAATCACCTAAAGATTGAATGTCACAATTGAAAAAGCATGGAAACAGTAATAGAGAGATAAATCATAACAGTTATACAACAAAAATAAATTAACAGGCCATAAACTTGGCACATGCTGATTTGTACTGGTCTCTGGCTATTAATGCAAACCATACTCCTAGGTTATTTAGAAGTTAAACAGATCAATGCCATGGCATTCAGTTTTCAACATGGACACTGGTTTTTCATAGGTGTACGCCAGCTATTTCAATAAAAATTAATATAGGCATAGAGGAAGCCCAGGCACTTAAATGCGTTTAAGAATAATCACTGTAATGTAATAGGTTGATCAGCAGTAACAGCGAAACTTGCCTGTAAACAGCACCAAATCTGGCTGCACTTCAACATAGGACTAGATTAGATTGATGGATCAGATATAGGAAAACAAGTCTATAGTATTCTACGCTAAGTAGTTGCATCAACTTAACAGAAATTAATGACAGACGAATATGCAATATCACAACTTTCTCTTCATTTTCTTTCCCCTGTTTATTTCATGCCGAGCAAAAAGGACAAGAAAAAAATTTTCTTACTTATTTTAATTCCTCTAGTTTTAATTCCTTATAATTTTTCCTTTATCATTTTGTTCTCAATCTGTAACCAAGATTTGATCTTACCTAACTTTCTTCCACAACCTTTTACATATAAGAGCAACTAACCAGTTAATTTCGCAATTACCATGTTTTACGATTACAAGTGACTCTTAGACTCCAGAAATAGGGACCTAGATTATTTATTATTATGGTTTAGATGCGAATGGAACCAATCCCAAAATGATCACATTCCATTGTTATTACTTGTTCTATGGCCAAGTGGCAGAATACAGGAGTTTAAGAATATTTGTACTTTGATCAAACATAAAGTTAACCTGAAAAAATGGGCTTGTTTGGATACAAGTAAGAAGTGCTTTTGAGAGCTTCTCTAATAATGGAAATATATTTTTGTTTTTCAGTAGAAAAGTTCTCAAAAACACTACTAGTTTTCTATCCGAAAACGCTGAATGCCTATCTACACAGCCAATTTAGCAATCTCCAGCAGATTACACAGACATCCCTCCATTCGTAGCAACCTCTATTAAGTATTTGTGTTTAAGGGTTTGAAAGCAAGAGTCCCTGCATGGGTTACTTCAGCTTCAGGAAAATAAAATTTCCAAATAAGGTTTATTAAGAACCAAGACCAAAATAATAATAGCAAATAAGTGACAATCATTTTCCTTTGTACTACTAGAAACGAGATTTGTATTTCACAACAAGGTAAGATTTTCTAACACCCTACGAAAAACTAACAGCCTCAGCTTTTTTCCCTTTTAGTGGGATAACCAGAATTATTATCCTTGTCTATAACATTATCTTTTATCACAATTATCACAATTTTCTAAGAGTAAATAGTACGGGATAGGGAATAGGAAAGGGAACGTAGACCACAGAACCCCACCGCAACGAGGATTGAATCAAATGGCACGTGGGTTGGCAGCAGAATATGCATAAGCTTTTTCATTAACAGGGACCAAAAATGGAAACAGGAGAATGGAGAAAAGTACCTGCAAGAACTCCAGTGCTTTGGAATCTTGTTCAAAGTTCCAGTAATCATGCTTCAGAAAACCCCAAATTAGGTCATTCGCATTGTCCCAAAATTAGCGAACATAAGAAGAAAAAGTTGAGTTTGGAAAGTGGGAAGAGGCTACTTTACCACATCACCGACGACAGCGATTCGAATAGAGGACGACGCGGCCATTGAATAGCAAGAGAGGTCGAGCTTCGGGCTCCAACAGTGACTGATAAAGGAGGAAAATACGGTGGACGCGTGAACGCACGCGCTCAACATGGGCATGGACAACCTTTTCAAAACAGAACTTTTATGTAATTAAGGTTTAAACTGAAACATTCTTTTAGTAAATCAAATTTATGAATAAATTTGATTTTTCGAAACTCCAAAATAATTTTTCAGTTTTTTAATTTAAAATATTTTTTAGCATCTTTGTCCCAAATATTATTAAACAGTTATTTAATTTTTTTTACAGTCATACCCGGTTTATATCACAATGTTTTTGCATTTTTTTTCATTAAATATCCAATAATATTCATTTTCAAGTATTTACTTGACAATTTTTAAGTATAAGAAATTTGGACGAAGGGATTAAAGTAAGTTATTTTTTTTTTAATTGCATAGATTAGAATTGTTAAATTTTATAAGTAAAGAATGAAAAGTAAACAAATTTAATGGATTAAAACAAATTTAAATTTTGAAAAATCATTTATTTTCTCCTTGACACTCGTATTTACTCTAATTTTTTTTATATATTTAATAAAGTGACCAATTCACCTTTTTTTTATTTTATAAAGTGAAACCAAACTCTTTGTTTAATATTATTCAGAAGATCAAATCTAATACATTTATACAACAATTTGATATTTAATTTTTTTTTCTTCTCTTTTACTTCATAATTATATAATTTTATCTTTTTAATAATTATATTATCCTTAAAAGAATTCTCAAATATTTATATGTTGTCAAAATATCATTTTTTATTGGAAGAAATGAAAAAAAAATGTGAAGTTTTAACTATGAAATATCTTTTAAAACTAAATACCTTCTATTTATCATTCTCCCTTCTTTTACAAAATTTTGAAACGAGGAAGCACGTTGAAAATAATGTAATTTTTTTAACTATAAAATAAGAATAAAGAATGAAAGCATTAAATAAAAATTTACGTAACTGCCCCCTCAATTACTTCGTTAGCTATTTGATAATTTTTAATTATATCCTTATTGTTATTTACAATTTAGTATTTTTTTTTAATTTGGTCCTTCTGTCTTATGTAGTTAGAAAAAATGAATTGTTTTAATTGTCGAAATGAATTGTTTAAGATTGTTGTAAAGTGAAACCGACTTGTGAAACAATATTTAGATTAGGCACACTTGTCGAAGTAATATATTAGTAGAACAATATAAAGAATCAAAACTAAACGAAAAAAATGGTACAATTTTCGATTTAATCTAGTTCAGTTTCAACTAAACTAATTAAATTGATCGATTTAAACGTTGGAATTGATAATAAAATTTAATAAATTTGGAAAATTATTGTATATAAAGTTTTATGATATAATGATATAATTTTTTAATATTTTTTTTTATTATTTGGTTTATATAAGTCGGTTATAATAGAAATGTTTTTTTTCTTAATGACAAAATTACATGTGAGTTTATGAATTCAACTACCTATATTCTATTTTCCTTCTATACAAAAAATCAATTAATTTAAATCGAATTAATCTCTTCTTCTTGATCGAGTTAATTTAATTATCATTTAAAAAACTAGACGTTCAATCCGATGAAATTAACTTCTTTTTATATTAAGAAATATTATTTTTTAAGAAACAATTTATTTTTTTCAAAAAAATTATTCTTTTAGAGAGTTTTTCCTCTTTTATTGATAATATTGTAATTTAAGGTTATGTTAAACCCTAATTTCTTTACTCGTTACTCATAATATGCTTTTAGATACTTGTGTTATTCATCATTTCAATTAATTATATGATACATCTAAAACATTAATGTTAATAGATTTAGAGTCTTTCTTTCGAAAAAATTTAAATTATCAAAGAAATCATCTTATCTATCTAACTACGTGTAAATTATGATACTAACTAAAAAAATGTAAAATGTAAATCTAAATTTAAAGTTTGATTAAAATATAATTTATTTATGTATAAGGTAGTATGCATGTGAATCCCATATATTGTTAAAAATATTTGATAAATAAAAGAAGTTGGAACAAGTAAATTGTTTTTTCTATTTAACGTAAATTTGATAGATATGAATTTCTCTCTTACAGCGCATTATGAAATTTAAAGTTATAGCCAAAAAGAAGTAGGGAAAATTATTGAAACAAACAAGTTCATAACTTAGAATGATATACAAACCAAAATAATATCATAAAAACTTACAGGTAAAATAAAAGATGAAAAAAAAAAAAGACATCGTCATACAATAATAATGCAATGTTATTAAAAGAAAAAATTACATTAATTATTTTTTAAATTAATAAGAAAACAATAATATTCTCTTTCAAAAATAAGAATTCCTCTCAAACACAAAATTATTAGAAAAGAAAAATAACTTATTTTAATATGTCTTACTAAGAAAGTATTATACCCTTCTTATAATACAGAAAATAAGCAGTAAAGTAAATTTCCTCTAACATCTTAAAAAATTACGTGAGATTTCATCTTCTTAGTTATTCAAATAAATCACAACTGTGCTTTTTGTCTTTTAGATGGTACATAAATCCTTTTTAGCTTGCACCATCATAACAAACGTGATAAGAAAATATCAATAACTCGCATTATAATGAATCAGATAAAAAAATAAATTCACAATTAAAAATTTGATCAAATTTGATATATTTAAAAAAAATTAAAAAATAGGTTTTTGAATTTTTTTTAAACAACTTCTCACAAATAAATCATGTAAAACAAGTTTAAAAAATATTTTCGAAGATCTTTTACAAAATAAATTTAAGAAAAATTTTGATGATAAAAGAATTAGTTGAATAGTTGAATTTCTTTCTCCTCTAATAACCACTAATACATTAGTTGAAGATTAAAAAATATCATACTTTCCGGTCGGCACATCCACGAATTTTTTTTTCTCTCTCAACCTTTCACATCACTTTCGGTAAGTTAACCTATCTAACCTTCCAAAAGTTTAGTTGGATTGTGTGATTTAACCTTTCAACACACATAATCGAACTTGCATAATCCAAGAAGTAAGTGACAAGTTGTAGGTTGGGTTAGGTTTGACATTTTCTTATTGTTTAGGATTTTTTTTTCCTATGAATTGTACTGTTCTTTTTCACTATATTCATATATTTTACTCATTGTGATGGCTTTTCAAGAACATTGGTGCTACAACAATTCAGTAAAATAATAATTGTGACTGTCCCATTATGTTTATTTTTCAATAATTATATTTTTATTTTTGTGAGTTAATTTAAGATTATATTTTCGATTTAATAGAGATGATTAAGTTATAATAAAAATTTAATATTTATTAAAAATATAAATTAAAATTTTAACTATTTTCTAAATTTTATTATTTCTTTAAATTTTATTTTTAAAATTTTTCATTTACTTTTTTTCTAACTTTTGTGAGTTTATTCTACTTTTTTTTTTCAATTAGAAAGTGTTAGTGAGATAAATTTTAATTGATTAGAATCTTAATAAAAGTAAATTTTACTCTCCTCTCATATCTAAGTCTTTTTTTCTTATGTTAGTTGCATGTGTGGGATTTTATTATCACATGTAATAATAAAATAATGTTTATTAGACTATGTTTTTAGTAAAATGTTTGGTTTGTGATTCAAATATATTTTGAGCAGATTATAATTTCTTTATCTTTTCTAATTTTTTTAACAATTCTTTGAAGAACATAAGAATTAAGATAAAGAAAGCTTTCTCAATCTATAATTAGCTTATTAATTTTCTGTGATTATTATTGTTATTGAATTAGTAATTTGTGTATTTAAGTGAACTTTGATACACGTGTATCATTACATAAGTTTTGGAACTTGACAAATGGGTTTGAAAGGTAAAAGGTGGATATTATTAGTTATTTTGAGTAAATTGTTGTCTGAGTATAAATTTGTAATTTAAACTGATTAGGAGGCTTGTATTAGTTAAAATTGAATTTTGATTGAAGTTTTTCTGAACGGGGAATACTAACTTTTGTTGGTAATGGAATCTATTTTATTTTTATTAATTTATACGGAAATCATATTTTAACACTACTATTTATTCATCCATCCATTTAACATCTTTATTTAATAAAATATTATATAAATAATAAAATAATAATATATAGAAGTGTGAAATGAACATTTGGATCGGTGTTAACATATCACTACTCTAATTTATTTTACATTATGAATATTGATAATAACTAGTTTGACTAAATATGATTGTTAATACAAACAAAAAATTGTTCCACATTATGTTTAAAAACATTAGAGAAATTATAAATTAATTCACATTCTAAATTTGTTTTCTTTTTGCATTTATACAATTCTAGGTGAAACAAGAAATTTTGTATTATGATATATGAGTTAAAAATTGTCGTAGTATATAACTTGAATTGCAACTCAAGTAAGGGGGGCAATATGTCTTAAACAACAAATCATAACTCAGACTCAAGCATAATCTTTATTTTTTTTTCTGGAGAAAAGGTTATAGCTCCAACAATATTTTCTTATTCTTTTTAACATAGTTTAAGGTGCTACACTAAAATCGTGCTACTCAACCATGATTTCAATTTAAAATATTCTTAAGATAAAAAAATTATATAACTTAACACGATTTTTTATTTAAAATTATCACGCTCAAACATTACTTAAAAAAAACGTAATTAAATTTTCTTTGCCTGTTGTGATGAATTCTGGATAAAAGAACACCATTTTTAATACAACAGTCAATATTATAAACATCTCCGTAATAACACTATTACATATATATAATAGTTAGAAAAGTAATACTTTACCCACAAATGTCAAAATGTAATTCATTAAGTCAAAGTATAATTTTCCTAGCTATATTATACTAACACTGCAGAACAGAAGGTATATATATTTATCTTTGTAATAACAGTACATGCCAAGGTAAATGGCATCTGAATTTTATTTATGAAGTCAAACCATGACTTTTTATACTCGACCTCTTAGTATTATTATACCTACATCATCCCCACGTACGGTAAGCTGCAATGCAATACAACAAAACCTAATTAGAGCAGAAAACATCGGATTGAAAACAATAGAAAAAGCATGATACTAATATAATCAGATAATATAATATATTGAAAACAAAAATAAGACCATTATTATCAGTATTAACAAGCAATTTTTCACAGAGGTGGTGACTCTCACCTGTTTGAGAAAGAACCCAGTTGTTGTCTGCACCAACGTGCCAAACAAAATAGCCACCCAAGCCATTTCTCTTGCTATAATTAACCTTGGCAGTTACACTCTGAACATCATCGTAGCCAATCCATGTTGTCCCAGCATAGCAGTAATTTGTGACCACGGTTGAATTGTACACACACACACTGCTCTATTCTGGCTCACAAATGCCCTAATCTGGTTGTACCCCATCGACCCATCTCCACCAAAGGCAGAACCATTTGCCGGAGCATACAATCCATTGTTATTACCATTCACCAAACGCCATGCATAGCCATAATAGGGCACACCCAAGATTAGTTTTCGTGCAGCCACACCGGCTCCAATCCAGGATCTGATTCCTTGATCTCCACTGACTTGGTAGACTCCTGAGTTTTGCTGAGAATATAAAGCAGCTGGTGGTGCTGTCCTATTGGGGAACCAGTTTGGACCGTGGAAATCATAAGCCATTACATTTACGAAGTCAGAGATCTCCTCGATTTCCGCGTAATTCAATGGTTGCAAGTCGATAGAGTAAATTACGTTACCCAAAAAGATCAAAGGTGGTATCTCGAAGGTTTTACCCTCGCTAATCAAAGATGCCCTAAATTCTCTGGCGAGTACACCGAAGTTTTGCATGTTTGTTGTAGAGGATGGATACTCCCAATGAAGGTCAATGCCGTGGAAGTTGTTGGATCGGTCTAGTTGTATTGATGAGTTGATGAATGATTTTCGCGAACTGTTTTGGCTTGCCATTGCGGAAAAGATTGATGGATTGGCATTACCACCTCCTATGGATAATAGGGTTTTAACTGAAGGGTTCTTTTGCTGAACGATTTGGGTGAAGGATGAGAAGTGAGGAGAGTTTGAAGAGGAAATTGTGACTTTGTAAGTGTTAGGATCCACATCGGTAGAGGCACAAAAGAGATGGGTGAAAAGTTTGGAGTTGATGTTTGATGCTGGAAAACCACTAGCAGGGAACCAATACCCTCCTTTGATTTGTGCAGTGGATTCATGGAGATGCAGCATGAAGAGGAGAAAGAGAATGAGAAATGGAAACTTTTTAGAGTCAGCCATTGGCATTGTAAAGAAGATTATAGTTTGTTCTCTGGTTGTGAAGTACTTGGTTGTTCTGTTAGCCATATATATATATATATAGTCTAATTTTACACACACTTGCCCCACTTACGTACGTTGCATGCAATTGAATGAAACAGCATTTATAGAGAGTCCAAAAGCTTAACCACAGGAAGTAGGTAGTAGCCAAAGAAAATATAGTTCCAGAGATACCTTATTGAAATACACAGCTAGCTTGCCATAATATATATGGAATTTGCAGCATTTGTCTTCACTGTTGAAGTTGCTAATGAAGAAGTAATTAATAACCTGGACGATTGGTTAGAGATTTTTCATAATCATTATAAAAATAAACTTTCTATTTATAAAAGAAGAAAAAATAATAAATAAAATAATAAATAGTAAGTAAGTTTATAAATTTATTGGATGTGAAAATATCACTTTCACCCACACCAAATCTTATAAAGAAGGACTGTATATTGAACAACTTTGATTTCAGAAGTTACGTTCACCAAAAGTAGTTACAGTTGTAATATTTTTTAAAGCAATCCATATATTCTATTTATAGAAAACTCCTACTGTTAGTGGAGTAGTTTCTCTTTTAATTCTTCCTTTATGTTGTACGAGAATGGAAAGTCAAGATATCTATTAAGTCTCATCACTTAATTAAACCCTCAACTTTGAAATAGTCACTAAGGCACCATAGTTTCTTATATATCAGTCAGGTAGATAGTAAAAAAACTATTTCATGTCGATTAATATAACATAAAAAATTTATTTTATCTTCGTTTAGACATTCAACAAACTTAAAAAAAAAAATACGTGGATCAATATTTTACGACGTAACAAAAAAATAAAAAATTATGTTTTTTGTGTTGGTTAATTCAAGAACCGACTTTTTAGACTACTCATTTTTGTATTAACCCAAAACCTATAATATAACAAATAATTTTCAAAATAAGCAATTTTACTAAAATAATTAAAATTTGAATGTTCAAGGGTAATTATTTATATTAATATAATATTAACATATATCATGCAATTATGTTATAAATGATACCACTAAAATAAGAAAATACATACATTTAGGTATTTAGGTATTAATAGTAATAATGACAATGATGAAACAGGATAATAACGTGAGTGAGGTACACAAGGAAATGCCTTTACATTATGCATTAATGAATGTAACTTTTATTTCAGTTCTTTTGCAACCAAAGTAAAAATTATAATATATTTCGCCATGCATTCTCTTCATAATTTTTTTTTTTATTTACCGTCTTAAAATACGTTATGTATTCACTGTATTTTGTAGGTCTAAACACAGCTCTGACTTACATTAGTCTCATAAATGATTTTTTGATAAAACAGAAATATCGGCATAGTTTGCTACACCTGTTGGTAGTATTTAAGGTTTTGGACCTCTTTGGGAATGCCATCCATCTGATTCAATTACATGAGCGTGGTGCAATGCAAGTGTTCATTATTGATTAATTAATTAGTAAAATGCATGTAAAATTAAACTATACATAAAGAGTAATAATACTTTCACGACTACAAAAATAAAATACCATCATTTAACAACTAAATAAATTATTATTTTATTATAATATTTTATTTTATTCTAAAAATAATTGTTTAAGTATTTTATTTTTCTAATTGTCAAAATATCATTAATGATTCATAAATATGACTTGCCAGAACGTCCCCATGCCATTATTTCATACACCAAGATCCAGAAGAAAACACAATCTTACAATATCAATGGCTTACTTTAAAAACTTTTCATTTATCACTTTTGTTCTGCTCTTAATCCTGCATGTTCACGTGTCCACTGCACAAAATAGCTATAACCTTGACGTTAACGTTGGCATTAACATTGATGATCGAGATGGAGATGTTGAAGCTTTACCGGAAAATTGCAATTGAAGTTGGTATAAGCAATCCCAGTGAGAATGACGCGTGTAATTAATGATTCATCACCATAACTATTTTAGTGAATTTTTAGGTAAGTATTTAATTTTAACTTTAATTACAAGAGTTAAGAATTCATTCTTATATTCTACGTGTTATGTACACACTTAGATAGATCCGACTACTCCAAGAATCATTTTAAAATAATTTTACAGAGTAGTTCTAACAATTTAGCTGTTATATTAAAGTCATTGAGAGTAAGTATCGAAAATAACTTCTTATACATTAATAAACATGCATTTTCTTTGAAATTCTATATATTAATTATACTCTTTCTCTGCTCTAATAGGTAAGTTTTGTTGTACTGTATTATCAGGCGTAGTAATTAAGCATAAGATTTTCCTTTTTAACTACGTACAAGAGACTAAATAATGATCTTCATTGGTTTTATACCGTAATTGTTACTATGTAAGACTGTGCTTACTTAAAGTGAAATATATCTATTTAAACAATTTGAAAATCTCTTAGCTGAAAACCCAATAGCCAAAGCACCATTAAATAAAAGCTTTTAGTTTGTTTTTTTATTAAAAAGTTTTTACTAGTCAAACACTAAATTAACTCAAAGTTTAACTTATTGATTAAATCAAAGTTAACTAAAAAGTTCAAAAACAGAAAGTTAAACCAATCCACGAATTATCTAATTAATGGATTAAAAATAAATTGAATGTCATAAAATATGTTAAAAGTTAGATTTGTCATGTAAACTGTTAATAAACTACAAAACTAATATTTTTATTGTGTACAAAATGCCACTAATTGAGCTGACACAAGTTATAATCGTCTAAGCATGGTACCATGCATCAACATGAAATCCACTACATAATTGCAGTATAAAAATCAACCATACAAGATCAACATAATACACAAGTCAAAAGAAAAACATCCACCTTGACAAACAGTACAGGGATGAAACTATCCACCCAATAATCCACTGAATGAGGACTATAAACCAAGGAGGATTTAATATATATATATATATATATATTCGTTGTAATAGAAAAAGATTTCAAAATGAGTTTTTTTTTTTTTTTTATAAAGATTGACTTTGTTTAGATTGAGATGAGAGTGAAAAGGAAAAGAAAGAAGAAAAAAAAAGTAAAAAGTGAGTAAATACGATAAAGAAACTTAAATATATTTATTTATTATTAATATTTTATTTTTATATTGTTTTATCAAAGTAATGTTTTATTAAATATTGATTTTAATATAAGAAATAAATATTAATAAGAAATTAATAACATCGAAAACATAACTGATGATATCTCATTCACTCAAATTTTTGCATTTTTGTAAAAGAGTTGACATTTTGTGCTTTGTAATAATTATATATACTCTTCTCTGCAAATTTCTCGTCGAAAGATTCAATCAAAGTCAGCAACCCAGCATGATGGAGACATTTTCCTACTAATCAACGAAGGGAGTTTATGCATTCCTGGAAATGTAAACACAGACCTAAATTTTCCTCAACAACTCACCACTAACAGTCAAATTTGTCATAGCATCAGAAAATTTCCATTGTAGGGTTCACATCCCACAAATTTTAGCACCCTATACAAATTGAAATCTACTCATAATTCTATTCAAATGACACAATTTACTCAAAAGCCTCCATTCTAATTTTAAATATATAGCAGTTTTTTTATATTATTTTGAGGAGAGATAAAATTATATTGTTATAATTTTTATTAAATTATTTTTAAAATATCTTTTATTAAAAGTTCCTTCATATAAACTATATTTATAAAAAAATGTGTTAATATGAAATTATTTAATATCTTATTTATAGATCAAAATTAATAATATATTTTTTTAAAATATACTATAATAAATTTTGTTATTTTATTATTATGGTTCAATTTTAATCAAATTTAACATAAATAATCTCAATGATATGAGATTATAATATAAAATTGTTGACAATAATAATACTACTTATTTTTTTTATAAATCATTTTCCTCTTCTGAAAGAAACTTCTACATATACTACTGAAATTTTTATTATTACAAAAAGGTTAGGCATTCATAACACTGATGAATTATAGTGAATTATGGGTTACTTGGTTACTATGTTTTGGCTTTGTTTTTGATAGTTTAGAGGTTTCAAGAAGGTCTAGTCATATCAATTAATTATGGTAATAAACCTTTTTTCTCCTCTGTTCCTGTATTTACCAATAGATGAGAAAATATTTAGTAAAATTAAAATAATTCAAATTTGATGGGTTAATGGGTCAGTCTTTCGGCCTAATCTTTACCTAGAGACAGATCTGAGCCTTCGTTCTGTGCTAATTATGGCGTAAAATTATGATAAATTGGATATAAAAAATTATTAATCCATTTTATCCAAAGATTTTACTAAGTAAACTACCATGCATAAAATTAACCACTTCACAAGGTAATTATTAAATTTAAAGGAATGATACATTTGTTTTTCTATGATCATGACTTACACATTCTCTAATTTTAAAATAGACATTTATATTTTTTTAAATTTTTGATAAAAAACAATTACTTTTATTTTAGTTATTACAAGACACTCAATAACCTGTATTTTTAATAAAATTATACTCATCTCTTATATTTTTTATAAAGTGATACTTACCTATATTATTTTATTTAAAAATAATATATGAAATGAAACTTAAATAACATGTACTAAAATTAAAACTTAAATTTTAAAGCATAAAAATTTAAAATAATATAAAAAAAATTATATTTTCACTTAATATTTTCACTTAATTATAAATTTTCTTATAAAAATTAAAAAAACTGTACTTAAAAAAAATATTATTTTAATAAAAAATAATAAATATTTATAACATGTATGATTAAATTTATTAGGTTCAAATATGTCTAAGTATAAAAATAAATAAAATAAGAATTACGTGTTTTATTTATTAATAACATAAAAAATGAGAATGTACATTTAAAACTAGAAAAATAATATATTATTTGAAAAATGTAAATATATAATAATATTGTAACTCAAATCATTAATACTTATTAAAAAAGTTTCAATTATTAATTATAATAGAGTAATTTAATATGTAAAGATGATAATCTTTTTAATTTATTTAATTAAAGATATTAATTAATTAATTAAAAATTTAAAAAAATATTTTTGTGATTATATATATTTTAATATATATATATATATATATATATATATATATATATATATTAATATAAAAAATTATAAATAAAAAAATTAATAGACTAAGGGACCAAGATTTCCAACCCATCTAACCTTAACAGACCAACTTATCCCGTTTCTGGCATGTTGGACTAAAATGGACTCAGTTAGCTCGTTTTGTCAAATGTTGGTGGGGTGCGATGCAATAAAAAAAAATTATAAAAATCATTTATTTAATTCAAAAATTGAAGACAAATAATCTTTTATTTAACTTTAGTTTTTTAATTGTATGTTATTATGAGGGTATAATTATATTTTTCAATTTAATTTTCTCTCTTTTATATATTAAACAAGACCCCTTCAAATATTTCTAAACAAAAGGAGGGGGATTTTTTAGTATCATTGAGTTTTTTCTAAGAGAGAAATGAGGAAAATTATAAATTAGAGTAAGTTATCTTGAAATTGAGATCCTAATTACAAGATCTCACATTTATAAATTTTTCACTAAAGTGCCATTATATCATAGAGGAAAAATTCTTGTAAAAAAATTCAGAGATTTTAAAAAAAAAAAAAATTATACCCTTATTCAACAGAGAAAAATATCTAGTCAGATATACCCTTAGAGCAAAATTTAAATGAGATTTTCTAGTATACATAATACAACACAACGGATAAAAGAAGGAGTTTATTTTTAAAACTTTTGAATTAATTACAATTAAGGTTAGTTAGGTTTATTAACTCAACCCAACCCAAAAATTTACTCTGATACTGCGGATGGCATTACAGGACCAAATATGGCAGTTCTATGTACTGAAGAAATAAATATAATTGCATATAGTATCAATCTGGTTAATTTTTTTTGAACAGCGAAATGGTTAATAATTTTATGGCATTATTGAGCTCTTTAATGAGATTAACCTTGAGTCACTAGTTATTAATAGAGCTAGCTGTTATTCACCATTAAACCTAATTATAGTAAATTGATTATTTTTTCTCCATATAGCTAAAAGTAAATGAGCATGATTATAAACAATTTGATTAATATTAACATCATATCAATAATTATATATAGTTATTATAATTGACCTTATTAATTTTTAATATCTATATCTATATCTATCTATCTATATATATATATAGGTGTTGTTGTTACGTTCTCAGCTGAACAGATTGACGACGGCAAAGAGGAACAATGGAAACTGTTGGTGATAATTTTGAGTGTAACTGCTTCCGTTATTCTCATATTAGGTATCACGTTCTACTTTCAAAAGAAGAGAATATTCAGAACAACGGGTAAATTTTTCAGCTAATTAATAGCTATGCTTATTTGCGATTTTAGATGGATACGAAAATGTCCATTGATGAAGAAAATTACTATTTCTTTAAATATGTAGGGACGGTACTAAATGCTGCCAAACGTTCTTGGACAAGAATCTTGAGTAATAAAGAAGGTGCAGAACCTTTTCAGAATGGTCCAGATTTACATGTCTATAGATTTTCTGACATTAAAGCGGCTACAGATGAATTTTCACTTCAAAACAAGATCGGACAAGGTGGTTATGGTCCTGTTTACAAGGTTGGTAAAATGATGTTCCTATGGAGTGCTTTCTCAGATGAAGATCCTAACAATGTTGTTCTTTCAGGGCATCCTACCTGATGGTCAGGAAATAGCCGTAAAAAAATTATCAAAAGCTTCTACACAGGGCTACGAGGAATTCAAAACTGAGGTAACACCAACAGCAAAGCTACAACATGTGAATCTTGTCCGGTTGTTAGGTTTCTGCATTGAACGAGGGGAGCAGATGCTGGTGTACTTCTACAAATTATAAGTGACAAGAAGACACATGGTTTTTACGGAGAGAACGAAGATTTAAAGCTCTAGGAGTGTGTAAGTAACAATTGGTTAAATTTTTGTGTTTTTTATTTGTTTCAGATTCTTGAAGATAGTTATTTGATTCATTGTGATTTTTTATTTAGTGTGAAATGGGTGCATGCAGGCATATGAGTTATGGAAAGAAGGAAAGGGTATGGAGCTGATGGATGATTTGCTGGATGATACATGTTCAGAGTGCAAACTAGTGAGATGCATGGAAATTGCTTTGTTATGCGTCCAAGAACATGCAAGTGATAGACCTTCTATGCTAGAAGTTTGTTCAATGTTGAGAAACGAAAATAAATCTCAAGCCATCCCCAAAAAACCAGCATTTTCAAAAGTGAAAGAAGACAAGGACGATAAAAATGAGTGCCAACAGTTAAAAATGTTTCAGTCGATGATGGAACCATCACTCAAATGAAAACAATGTTTGCATAGCTGAAGGGTTCTCAACTAGTCACAAGACTTAGGTGGGACACAATCGCAGGCTGTTTAAACTGGTCACTATACTTGAGAAGAAAAGGGCAATGAGATGGAGACATTTTCCTACAAATTAACAAAGACAACAATTTACGTATTCCTAGCCAATTTTTTCTTTAACAGCTAATTACTTGTGCCGCTCAAATTCTCTAACCCTAATATTTCTTCAATTCGCGTCCTTAATATCATGAAATCAGTATTTCAGATTTGAGGCATAAATTCAATTCCAATAGTATAGTTTCTTCAAAGCTTCCCTGCATATATTTTATATACCAGTTTTTTAATTTTTATTATTGCAGTTTCGTTTTGTAGTTTTTTTCTCCACTGTTTTTAATCTTATCTTTGTTGTCTCTTTTTCCTGTATTTAAACATCACGTGCTGATATGTTTGTGTATCTAAAAGAAAAATTATAAAATACTCTCTTTTCTATTCATATTTGTGTAAAAAAAGCTGGTTTTCATTATAATTTAAAACGGTTATAATTTCTTTGAAAAAAAATAAATATTTTATCAAAAATATAATTGAATAATTAAAACAATAATAGATAAGTGTAACATTAAATTAATAATTTAAAAATAAAACATTACATATTTTTATTACTATTTTAAAAAATAAAATAATAAATATAAGTTTATCTTATAAATTATTTTAGAACGTAAATATGAGTAACTAAAAAATTGTTAAAATTCTAAAAATTTAATGTACGAATGTCTGCTAATGAAATTATCTGACACAGTTTAGTGGAAAGATATCTATATGATGCAGATGGATTTAGTGGAGAATTTTGTGAGCAGTGGTGGAGGCAGACAAAAAAAAAAAGAAAAACAAGAACAAGAAGAATGAAATTGTTTTCTGGTCTTGGTTGAATTTACAAGGTTACGAAATAAGTAGCTGCACGTCTTCCACACGCATTCATTTTACAGTTGAATTGTAACTTATTACAGAAGCACTCTAGAACCATCATTCTTGTCGTTTTTAAGCTACAATGGAGTCCTGTAGTTTTCTCCAATGTGAAAAAGTTAGTAACAGTCACGTTTTTGTTGGTGATGGTCATGGTCATGGTGCTGGTGAGGTCAATATTCCTGATTTCCTACAAAAAATGAAGAAAAGAGAGCGGTGCTAGTGTCAGAACCTGAAAACACTAATAAATCAATATTTTCTTCATCACTTTCTCAATTCTCATCATTATTAAGATGCCTTCTAAGCTCACCGTTTTCTTCACTGCCTATCTCACCTTCGTCTCTTTCAAATCTCTCTCCTTTGCAGATAACACTTCCTGGGTGAAAGCCGGTTATTACTATTCTGCCAATGAAATTTCTGCTTCAGACATCAAAGCCACGCTTTTCACTCACCTCTTATGCGCTTTTGCCTTCATAAACCCCACCACCTACAACATCTTTATCAACTCTTCGGAGGAGCAAAAGTTCGCCGCCTTCACCAACACGGTCAAGCTCCAAAACCCGTCTGTGTCAACGCTTTTATCCATCTGGGGTGGCAAGGAGGACTCTTCGGTCTTCACCTCAATGCTAAACCAATCCTCTTCCAGGAAGCTTTTCATTGACTCTTCCATCAGAACAGCCAGGTTCTACGGCTTTCATGGTATAGACCTTACTGGGGCGTGGCCAACTTCCCAAGTTACCAATTTTGGAACCCTTTTGAAGGAGTGGCGTGCTGCAATAACTTTTGAGGCAAGAAACTCTTCCAAGCCAGAGCTGTTGTTGGTGATGGCGGGTTACTACCTTAAGGCTTCCGACTCCTTGAGCTACCCCTTCGATTCAATGCAGGAGAATTTGGATTGGGTGCACTTTGTGGCTTATGATTACTATCTCCCTAAGACGGGAAATGTCACGGCTTTTCATGCGGCTTTGTATGGTTCATCTGAGTGGGATAACACTGATTCTGGCATCAGAGAGTGGAGGAGGAGGGGGTTTGCGTCTAAGAAGCTATTAATTGGGTTGCCTTATCATGGATATGCGTGGAAACTTGTGACTCCTGCAGCAAACAGTGGCGTGAGAACCCCTGCCTTGGGACCAGCCATTACAATGGATGGTTCCATGGGCTATAAGTTGATAAAGAGTTACATTAAAAGCTTTGGAAATGGAGTTGTTTCCCATTACAATGCAAGTTTTGTGGTGGACCAGTTCACTGTTGCGTCCACCACTTGGGTCAATTTTGATGATGTGGAGGTCATCAGGGCCAAAGTTTCTTATGCAAAGGAAAATGGGCTGCTTGGTTACAACGTGTTCCAAGTAGGCAATGACGAAAATTGGGAACTTTCAATAGGGGCAGGTGAGTTACAGAACAATTGGTTGATGTGGACTATATTTATATAAGTATATTGTTATGCACATGCATAAAATATTCGTCTTAGTTTTTGAAATAACATGTCATATGCATCACTTCCTTTACAAAATAATCCTTCAGCTCAAGCTGTAGATGAAGAAATTGAAGATCATCACAAGAGGAGGTTGCTGATAATTGTTGTGCTTGCTACTCTGACTTTGGTGCTTCTGTTGGGAATAGTATTTTGCTACTACCACAGAGGTAAGGATGGAAAAAATTGAGTTATCTATAAAGAGACTGGAACATATACATCTGTCCTTTAATTTATGTTCCACCATTTTGGCAGGCACAGTAGCCACAGTTACCAAAATATTGTATAAACTGAGATATTTACCAGGAGCAGAAAAGGATATCGATGCAAACGGTTCTGATTTGACAGTATTCAGTTATCTCACTGTTAAAGTGGCAACAAATAACTTCTCAAAAGATAATAGGCTTGGAGAGGGTGGATTTGGCACGGTGTACAAGGTAAGATTTGGAAATTCATCTGTTGATGAAATATGCTTCGTGCAATTAGAATATCTGAACTGAAAGTTCGCGCCATTATTTCTGTGGTAAGATAGTGATGATGTATTCTGTGGTAAGGTTTTCTGTTGTATGTTCATCTTGACGTTTAGTTCTCGAATGACTAAGTTACGAGTTCATTCTGTCAGGGCAAATTGCGGAAGGGTCAGGAAATTGCTGTGAAAAGACTCTCAGAAACCTCAAATCAAGGCCCTGAAGAGTTCAAGAATGAAATCACACTTACAGCAAGACTACAACATGTGAATTTAGTTAGACTTCTGGGTTACTGCACAAAAAGGGATGAGAAGATTCTGATCTATGAATACCTGCAAAACAAAAGCTTAGATAATTTCCTCTTTGGTCAGTTGCTACATCACTTGTCCCTCATTTCACTTGTTACATTTCTACTAAGCTTCTTAACCTATTGCTAAGCTTAATGAAACTTCAAATTAGCAATCATTTCAGAATGTACTGTTTTGTTCAGCTACACGTTTATGTGACTGATAATTCAGGGTTGAACTTGATGCAGATCCAACGAAATCAACTCTTTTAGACTGGAACAAGCGTGTCAATATCATTGAAGGCATTACTCAAGGCCTTCTCTATCTCCAGGAGTACTCAAATTTTACTATAATTCACCGAGATCTTAAAGCTAGTAATGTTCTGCTAGATGACAATATGAATCCAAAGATATCCGATTTTGGTATGGCTAGAATTTTCAGAAAATATGACGTTGAAGCAAACACAAAAAGGATCGTTGGAACATAGTAAGTGAATTATCACTGATCCTTGTGTTGTGGATGATCCTTGTTTTGTCTCTAATCACTTCCTGTTGGCTTTGCAGTGGGTATGTACCTCCTGAGTACGTGAGAAAAGGCATATACTCAACGAAGTACGATGTTTATAGTTTTGGAGTTCTTCTCTTGCAAATAATAAGCGGAAAGAGGACTTCATGTTATTATGGCATGCATGAAAATATGACCCTTTTGGAATATGTAAGTTATCTCATATTCTATTTACTTTATGATTTATTCTTGGTTTGCTTGATGTTAGAAATAACTCATGTGTTACTATTTCAGGCATATGGGTTGTGGAGGGAAGGAAAAGGTGTGGAATTTGTTGATCCTTCATTGGATGATACAAAATCTACTTGTAAAATCATGAGGTGCATGCAGGTAGCTCTGCTGTGCGTACAAGAGAACTCTGGGGATAGACCTTCCATGTTGGAAGTTGATTCACTGCTGAAGAATGAAGGTGCAGTTATTGATACTCCCAAAATGCCTGCATTTTCAGTTCAGAAACGTGGAGATGAGGAAGAAACATCTCACAGCAGGATCAAATTTTGTTCAATCAATGATGTTACAATTTCTGAACTTGCACCAAGATGATAGAGTAGGACATTCTAGTACTTGTGAAGCATGTCATTTTTGTTCGACTCTGTTCTCTCAAAGGTCAAAACTAACTAGAAACTAAGCATGGAACTTATCTACGGTTTATAGGCCTATCAGGTTTCATCGCTAATTCTAAAGTCACAAAGTTATAGTGACGATTATTTTTAAAATTACATGTATATGATTTTGTAAGTAATTTTAGTGAGATATATGGCCACAAAGTAATTTTAGTGTTTTATAATTGGAAAATCATCGTCCATATTCTCTGGTAATTGATTGCACCTATTGAACAAATTTGAGTATTAAGTGTTGAACAAAGGTCAGTATTAGGAAGTATACAAGCAGTGGTATTTAAAACAATTATAAATTATACTTTAAAATATAATTAACTCGTAATATTAGTTTCTTTTGACTTTACCTATTTGGGTAAAATTTTCTGAATAGAGAACTTCACACTTTTCTTCCACCATGGAACTCTTGGTAAAGTGTATGTCGAATTAAATTCCATTCACTTTTCTTATTTTGCTGGTGGAAGGAGATTTAGAATTATATATAAAAGTAAGGGTTTGTTTCGATCGAAAGAAAAGTGAAGAAAAAAAAAGAACGAAAAGTGAAGTTTTTGATTTGAATGAAAGATTGCTTAAATTAAGAAAAAAATAAGTTAAAAGATTGTAGTTGATTTGATAGATCATATAGAAAATATTTTTTTATATATTAAATAATTTGTAAAAAAATAAAAACAATTTGTTATAAAAATAATTTTTAAAACAAAACAAAATAAAAAGGTTATTGTAAAATTTTAACAAATAAAAATTTATATTTCAAAATAAAAATATATTAAAATATACTAATTTACAATATATCAAAATTAAAATACTTTTTTTTATTATAATAAAAACATTGATTATAATTATATTAAATAAATAAATTATATTAAAATATAATTAATTATGTTTTCTTACCCATGACGTTTTTGTTTTGTGTGATTTTAATATTTTGTTATTTTGTTTTTCTAACTTTATCCTAACAAAATAGTATTGTGTGTTTCTTCATCCAAAAATAAATAATAATAAGTGTTTATAAGTGTTCATGAACTTCTCATATTTTTATTTGAGATTGTATGGTATATAACACTCGTACAACTCTTTCATCATGCGTCAAATTATGTATTAAAGTGTTAATTTTAGGGTATTATTTATTAAAGTGTTATTTTTAAAAAGTGAGAAATTTTTGAGTCACTCTTGACTAATTGAACTCAATCCATCTTAACCTATTTAGTAAACGTACACCAATTTAACTCAATCTACCTTTTGATGAATCTTAAAAGTGTTAATCCACATCAATCCACTACAAATTGTAAATTAAATATGCTGACCTAAAATTTAAAAAAAAATAAATATTTGCATAATTTTTTTAAAAATTCCAACAAAATTGAATAATGATTTCTCACTAATTCTTAAATTTTTAAATAACTATAAAATAAAATCCTTAACAAAATATGTCTTAAGTTTTTGTTCATCAACGTTACAACATACTAGAAACTAATAGTAAAAATAACTTCATTATATTAAAGTTTCTTGTCTATCAATATTAAACAACATTAAAATCTAAATTTGGATTATTAAACCCGAAAGAGCTAAGGTTTAATGTTCTTCCCTAAATAAAACACTTCTAACACACTCCTTTATTACACTATATAATTTCTTTCATTAAATTTAATAAATTGTATGGATTAGTCTGATTTATTAGAATTCAATCGAGGTGAGTTGAGGCATAAATGAACCAAACTTTATTTTAATACAATTAATCTGTATTTTTATCTTTCAACCTAACTTGGTTGTAAAGTTCCATAAGATTGATAGTGTGATTAATTTAGGTATAATGTTAGCAAGGACAAACATTGGCAATAAATTGTGTCGTCAGGAATGTCTGCCCGCGTGTAGGATTTAACCGTGAGTGTTCAAAAGTTAATCATCCCTGGCCCCAAATGTTAGCTTTTTCATGGAAAAGTTTTATAAATTAAAAATATATATTATATAGTGGTTTATCCTAAGTCACATGTAAGCCAGATATTAGTATCTTTTTCTCAAATTTTATACTCTAGTTTACATTTATGTACCATATTATGTACTGTATGACTTATGACACAAGTAAGGGCTCCCCTTACAAGTCAAACATAATAATTCTAAATTTTTTATTCATTCACCTCCTCCGCTGTTATAAAGGACACTCGGAAATTATTATCTTTTATGAATAAATTGTACGTACAATTTCCAAGGCTATAGTTCTTTATGTTATTTTTAATTACAAAATATTGTATAAAAAGTTGTTGTCCTTTAGAACTGTTAATCTTTTAGGACCTTTTAACTATTGTCTAGACATATATTAAAATAAATTTATAATTAAGTTCTTTTACAACCACTATTAAACTCGCTATGGTTGAATATTTATAATTCAGTAGGATATAAATAAAATGGTAGAAGCACTTCTACCATTCAACTTAAAATTTATTGGATTTTTTTTTTCTCCTTCTACTTGTCAAGCCAGCAAAACAATCTCAGCAAATGTATTTTCTTAACTCTTCATTTTTAGGTCTTCTTCAGTGTTATCATTAGATTTTATTAATGAGCATTATTAGATTCTTTATTATAACTTTTTGCCATAAATTAATTTGAGTAAGTGTTGACAAAGCTTTATGGCATTGCAGAGTTTTAACCATGTGAGCTGGAAAATAAAATGAAGTGAGTTGACATTGAAGCATAAAGTGCAGAAACACGTTGTTGTACTTGTTTCGACGGCAAGAGAATCCATTAACATTCTCTCCATAAACCTTACATAGTTGAATAACGAACCATGGACGGCCAACCATGGACGGCCATGCTCACAATCTTTTCTCCAAAATCCTCACACTTTCTCAAACCAAATTGCAATTATAAATATGCATTAAACCTAAGGAACCAATAGTCAAATTGCATAGTCCTATTTATACAGGTTCCATTCTTCAAAAATTTCAAACACCAAAGTTTCTTCATGGCATACCCCAACATGTTACGTTTTCTGTTATTACCAATTTTCTTTGTCGCAACCGTTGCTTCTGACGTCAAAGCTATATATTGGCTTCAACAACCACTTTTCCCTCCTTCGGCCATAAACACATCACTTTTCACTCACGTTTACTATGCTTTCCTTGCACCCAACAACGCCACCTACGAACTCCACGTTCCAAACACCACCGCCGCAAACCTCGCCACGTTCACCGCCACCCTCCACCCCTCCGTCGCCACTCTCATCTCTATCGGGGGCGTCAACTCCGACCCCGACCTCTTTGCCACCATCGCCTCCGACCCCGCCGCCCGCGCCGCCTTCATCAACTCCACCATTGCCGTCGCTCGCGCCTTCGGCTTCCACGGCGTTGACCTTGACTGGGAGTTCCCTCGCACCGCGAACGAAATGAACGACCTCGGCCAGCTCTTCAAAGAGTGGCGCGCCGCCATCGCCTCCGAGGCCTCCGCCACTTCCCGGGAGCCTCTCCTCCTCACCGCCGCCGTGTACTTCTCCGTCGATTACTTTCCCTCCACGACGACGTCGTTGCGATTCCCGGTGGGTTCCATTAACGATAATTTAGATTGGATTAACGTTATGAGTTACGATCTTAATGGGCCGTGGAGTAACCGAACTGGGCCTCCTGCTGGGCTCTTTGACCCGAAAAGTAATGCCAGCGTGGACTACGGGTTACGGTCGTGGATCCAGGGCGGGGTTATTCCGAAGAAGGTGGTGATGGGTTTGCCGCTTTATGGGAGGACGTGGCAGTTACTTGACCCGAGTGTTCATGGAATCGGGGCTCCATCTGTTGGGGCGGGTACCGGGTTGGACGGTGCGATGGCACTGTTTCAGGTGTTGGAGTTTAATAACGAAACGGGTGCGAATGTGGTGTATGACGAGGAAACGGCGTCGGTTTATTCTTACAGTGGTAGTAATTGGGTCGGGTACGATGACCCGGTGACGGTGGCGGTTAAGGTTGGGTTTGCTCAATCTCTTTATCTTCGTGGATATTTCTTTTGGGCTGCAGGCCTCGATACCAGCGATTGGAAAATCTCAACACAAGGTAAATGAAATTGCTTCAGTATTACATTCATTCATATTATTTTAAGAAAATACAAGTAATAAAATTTTTAACATATTTTTATTTTATGATTAATTAAAATATTATCTCTATTTTTTTTTATTTCTACGATGTTTTTACTCTGGATCCCTATAAATTTATTTTTTTAGTTTTGGTCCTTATTGTTTATTTTAATTCTTCTAAAATATTTTTTCTTTATAACATGCTGATTATTTACTTTTAGTCTCTAACAAGCATAAGTAATAAACTTTGTAACATTTTTATTTTATTTTATTACTAATTAAAATATTATTTTATTTTCCAATCAAACCACTATATGGGATAAGTCCTTTTTTTAATTTTCCTTTAAAGTTGAAGATAAATTTCAATACTAGCGATCTAACTATTGCCATTAATGCAGCTCTAAATTCATGGACACTTTGCATAAATGAGACAGGAGGAGTGAACTGAAACTTGAACCCGTCACTTCGTATTTGTGCTATCATTTTCTAACTTGCGGGGAAGATTTTCTTTGGTATTTCAACATCAAATAATTGATCTTATTGAATCAGAAGTAGATGACAATGCCTTCATTCAGCAAATGAATTATTTTTTACCTAGATCCCATGTAGAACATGACATGAAAGGGAGAATTTCCCCTGCTTTTATGCAAAAGATTTTGTATTAAGTGGACTGTGTTAACCATGGTGATATAAATTCACACACATAATCGATAATCAATTATCCTTAATCCTAATCGATTATGTGATTTTTTTTTTTAACATATTGGATAATGCTGCTTCTCAAACTAGATAAACTTACCATGATAAAAAGAATATAAGCAAGTAACAACAATCAAGTTACCCTAAACCTTCAAAGAATATAAGCAACGAGCAATGATCTTAGAAGAAGAAAAAAGAATAATGGGAACAAAGGCAAGAAGAATTGCAGACCAAAAACGATGCAACAAAGTCTCAGAACAACAACGAAACCCCAATAAATGGCATTCAACCTCTCCAATGCCTCTGCCTGTGCTGGTCGTTCCCGTACAACCCTTCACATACTTACAAAAGTCACGTACAAAGGAATCTCTCCACGTGATTGCAAAAAAAACAAGGTAAAGAAGTAATACATCGTCTTTCTTTCCTCGCACATCCTCTTACATACATCAAAACAAACACCAAAAAACTTCACTTTCCAATCGTAATAAACAATACATCTCCATAACCAAACAAACTACGACCGCATTTCTTGATGATCTTTATTCAACATTCTGATTTTGCTATATAATATTAACTCTTTTTTGTTTTACTTAAAAAGGCAATAAAATATTTTGAAAAATGTTATTCATTTTCCTAAGTATAATAAATGCTTAAACTAATTCTGAGACGATATTTCAATGTCTCAAAACATGTTTATTTATATAGCCAATCAAACTAAAAATCTTAAATATTTTTCCTAACTTCATCCTAATGATCATTAGTGCTACACAAAAGTGAAATGTTTTACTACTTGATTTTTGAATGTATAACTTAAACAACTTTGTGCTTTGGACTCTTAAAACAAACAATGAAATCAATTAACCCATGTTATATAATAAGACTCTCCAGTAATGTTTCAATCCTCACAAACTCTTTCTTCAAGGCTTCTTGCTATAAAAACTCAATTCAAACCTTGGGTTTCCACTCTTCCAAGTGATTAGACATCCATCCCATTTCTTAAAACAAACGTTCACAATCCTAAAACCAATACTAGATTACCCGTTCTCATTTAGAAAATATTACATACATATTACACCTAAAGCAAATGTTCAAAATTTTAAAATCAATAATGAATTAACCTTCCTCGTTTGGTTTTTCAAAATCAAAACCACCGCAAGATTCATGAGCTTTTCGTAAATTGTTTTACTTCGCTATCAACATTCCCATTTAAATCCCTGTACAAGAGAATTATTTCCTCTCGCGGAAAGCTTTGACTTAGCCCTTTTAAATCTTCCAATTGTTTTCCAGTTATTTTTATCCTACTTATAGTTAAGCCACAGATAAACGTTAAACGGATAAAAGATTCAAGAACTTTAGTAATTGAAATGGATAAGCCACATATAAATGTTAAATAACGGGCAGCAAGGGACAAAATTTTCTTAAAACAGTATATCCAGATGAAGAAACGTGAATATAACTTTGACAGTTGACACTGTATATTGTTGTTGTTACATGGGATTAATTCTGCAGAAAAACTGCGAACTGATTACTCAGATCAGCCATATACAATTGTATATCCGCTTCAAACAGTATTCTCGTTCGGAGTCGGCAGATTAAAAATGAACAGAAACTTGAGAAAACTGAGAACTATTTTTTCTCTTCTTTTTCTTTTAACCATTCAACAAAATTGTCGAGGATCACAGGCCATGCTTGACTGGAGTCATAACTTCGAAGATCACTAAGGCTTACCTGCCACCAACAAAACGTCAGACATATTTTTCTGCTCGCGACTTTTAAAAAGGAATAGCAGTTGACCACATACGCATAAATGGATTGAGTTTTTCTAGAACGATTTGAGCTAACCTTGTTAAATAATTGATACACTTGTATGCTATATACTGAACTAATGTCATTTCTAATAAAAGCTTTTTATCCTTCGATTTGATTTATTAAACAGCGTCCTTGTACCTAATTTTTTAATCAATGCCCTGCATTCCTTAGTTCACTGGTTAGCAAGACCAGTTATAATACCTAATTTCTATGTTCAAAATTTTTTTCCACTCCTTCTCTTCTTATTCTTACTTCTTCTAAAAGCGAAAATGCCTATTAAATAGCAAATTGAAAATTAAAATAAGATCTTTGAATTTGATCAATGGATAAGAAGATAATCAAGGTAAAAAATAGTTAAGCAAACGTCATATTTTGAACTAGTCAACACTAAGCTTTAACAATGAACTATTGAAATGAAGAAGCTTTAACCATGAATTGTTTAAATAAGTCAAATTTCAGCACATTCTTTTTACTCAAAAAACAAGCTTGAGTTTCAAGTGTTTGGTTTAACTCTGACTCGTTTACACCAGTAATGAATATAAACAAGATGAACTTGTGTTTGTTTAATAATCGGGAGGGAAAAAGAAGACTAGCATCAAGTAAACCCAACTCAAATCATGAGACTTATGAACTTTGCGAGTTGGATTTCTCATGGTGTATGTTTACATTTACTGATAGAAGGAAGTAACTGATCCATAAAATCCTTGTTATCATCATAAAAGTAAATATCAGATAGAACGAAAATGTAGACAAATATTCTGAGAGAAATTTTCATCCGGAGGATTAACCCACCATTTTTATTTTTTTACAACTTACTAAGGGCTTCATAATTTTCCAAGAACATATAATATTTCTTAATAGTCAAATTAACCTCACAATCAGATAGTAAACTCAACCAGAAGTGAAAAAATGCGTATCATATAAAATCCGAAAGGCAAAGTAAGAAAAATAAAAACAGCATTACCTCCTTAAAAAACCGATAAAAATTTCTCCAGTGATCTATGTTTAGTGCCCTGTAGTCATTTTGGACCTGTCAAATAAGTATTTCAACCATCAGAAAATAATTTAACGTATACGGGCATCAAAAGTCTTTTCAACATCTTCCTCCTAAACAACACAACTTCAGTGTGTATCATATACAAGGGGTAACCAAAGGAAATCACCATTGTTTTATTATACACAATCCATGAGAAGATATTTCAAGAATATAAACAAAACTTTATATAAGCAAATAGCTATAGTTTTAATGTGGAAGAATAATTGGATAGAACAAAGAACACATTAACATTCTTCACAATCCAGCATTTTGCTGGACATCACTGAAAGTTGTTATCTCAAGTCATAACAACGAGCAGATAAGCATAACAACGCAACAGATTATTATTATATAAAAACCTACACCACCTTTAGATACTCAGTTAATAAATTAACTTGAGTAGGGAATTCAGATCTCAGAACGACATTCAACAGCTCGCAGATGGTCTCAATATCTATACTCCTTTGCTTATCTTCTGAAAGTATTATTATTTACATGTTAGTTATTATGAAATATACAAGAACTCGAAAGCAGTGACGTAGAACAATAAATATAAATTATGAGTGAAATCCCAGTAATACTGGTTTTACCTGTCAGGCAGTATTGAAATGCATAGGAATAAAAATCCTCAAAGCACTCTGGTACCATGACCTAAACAAGACACAGGAAATAAATGTACCAAAAATCATCTTGAAGGACAACAATAGTTGTTAATCTCAATAAGAATATAAGAAAACTTTACTTTATAAAAATTAATACCTCTTTCTTCAGTCCACCAACAACCTTTCTTAACTTTGGGAGTGTGTCGGCCCCTAAACATTTTAGCCCTTTTCGCCACTCATCCTATTAAGAATAGGGAAAAACTGATGACGATAACATTTCCAAAAACTAACATGGTGAAGAAATTCAAGCTGCCTCTACTGATGATGACAAGAGTGTATAGCAGCAGTATAAGAAGATTTTGATTTGATGACCTTAGATGGCATCAAGCAGTGTTTTGCTCTCTCTCTCTCTCACACGTGCGCACAAGCAATATACCCAAATATGACAGGATTTTCAACATTTAACAAATGAAAAGTTATTAAGTATATTCAGAATAACCCTAAAAAAGGATTAGATATCAGACCATGATTCAGCCAATTATTAGTATAAAAGAAACTTCTATTTACTGGGGAGAAATTAGTATTTCAGTAATCAACATGAATATAACAGATAGACCAGAGAAGTCCTTGTCTACGAGCTGATAAACCCAAATGGCATGGACCTGGCTCAAGTCTTGCAGATTCTAATGTAAGTTGGAGGTTCAGTCCTTCACCAGGCCAATGAAAAAATGCACCATAAGAAACATCAACCTCTAACAAAAAGACCCAGCTTCATTCCTCTAACCAGGTGTTCACACCTCCAATGTACCAAAAAAAAAGAAGATAAAGTACAGATAAGGTAAAAGAAAGACTAAAAGAAACCTCCACAAACAAAATCATCCAACTTCCAATCAAACATGAGCGTACAGGACCATTTGTGTAGTTCACATATATATATTCTCACAAATCGAAGAATTTCCTTGAAGACAGAATTTCATCAGGTAATATATCTTTCATGGGACATCAAGAGGCTACTTGCCATCACATACACCATAGTCCACCAATCCTGCTCCAATCCCGCCCTCCACCTCCCGCCCGTGCACCCCTCAACAAAATTTCCGCACCACTTTTGTTGATAATATTTCTCACGCCATTAGCTTAATACAAAAAGGTTTAGCCGAAGAGCCATACCATACCATTGACTCCCTTTAGTTCTTATTGAAGTAAAAAGCCTACTCCAGATTGAAGGGCAGAGAAGAGATGGAGAAAAGACCAGTATCAGAGCACACTTGAAATTTACGGTGCCAACCTATCTATTTCACTAGTCACTAGTATTGATTCCATTAGTAGCTACACACAAATTAAATAAACAAATCAGAGTTTTCTTTTAGTGAGATGTTCCTTTTTTTTTCTCAATGAGAGGCTGAACATTTCTTCATCATTGTGAGCTCACACATACACACACACACATATCTCTCTCTCTCTATATATATATATAGAGAGAGAGAGAGAGGATAAATGCAAGTATATACATCAAAACATTGAAATGTAGAAATACATCAATACATGAGTATAGATGAAGGGTTACATCAAGAGCACAAATCCATGGTCAATACATAAGTATTGAAATGTCGTTCACTAAGTTCTGCAGTGTGTAAATAAACTAAGATTGTAAAGCAATACTCTCTACCAACCTTGGAAAAGTAACCTTGTTTTTCAGCTTTCATTTTCCTGGTAAGATAAAAACATATATTTATGAAGGTAAAAAAAACCAGTAATATACAGGCAAAGGAAAGATTAATACAGTCTATAACTTACCAAGCAAGAATCAGAATTCTAACATCTGTATGATCCACATGCACATCTTTACAAAATGCCACAATCCCGTCTGGGCTGACGAACCAAACAAAAAGTATAGAGAATTGCATCAAGACGAGTCACATAAACTTTAACGAAAAGGGACAACACTCTTAAAACATAATGCAGAAGCTTTGAACCTCAACATGCATAATATTGTTGAACACGTGCCTAATTTGTTAACTAAATTTATATAAAAAAAAATAACAGAGCTAAGCGATTTCTAATTCCTTATTAAAAAGAGTGCATTGAGAAAATAAAGAAACCAACGTGTGCTACTTAAACATAAGCAAAGTTCCAAGCAAATAATTGAATTTAACTTAAGCATGACATATTCTAATCCTGAACCAGATCAAACAACAATTAAAGCATGCCACAATGATTTCAAAATGCACATACTTACTCAATCAAACCCAGTGACTTATTTGCATACGATTCAAATAGGTTATCTATTCGATCAAACTGCTTTGTGGTTGATCTCTTTGTTTCTGAAATAATAACATGAAACGAAATAATTACTATCAAGAACTCAGCAAATTAAAGTCAGCATTAGATGGAAAAGGTAAAGATAAAAGGAAATATTTCGACATTAATATGAAAAAACTAGAAACAACCATGCTTCAGGACAATACACATTCTAAAATATTTCATAATACTTCCAGGGTCCTTTTTTCATGCCAATATACTATACGAAACAATAGCTCAGCAAAAGCCAGATGGTTTATTTGGAATGCACATGGTTACATTTCTTACACAAATCTAACCAAAATGACAATAATTATTTTGTCTATGGGGATGCAGTTGCCTCTGTCAACAACATCTTAGGTCTCACCACTAGGGTAGTAGGGTAATGCTTTTACCTCATAGCATTTTAATAATGTCCCCCATAAATAGATCAAGCAATCTTCATGAACTGTAGAAGTATTAAGCTAAAATTGCTCTCAGATTGTATTGGCTATAAACATGGAGGCTGTCTTGATAACTGGCATCATACTATTGTAGTAAACTGCAAAAATGTAGTGCCAGATAACAGAAAAGCAGCCTCCGAGAAGATATGTTCTGGATTTTAAACCACTATGACATGATTAATTATTTAATAGGAAACAGACAGTCTCTTATCAGCAGAGGTGTGTTTTTACAATTTATATATACCACCATGTAAGAAACAACTACACTACCGTTCAAGTTATGTACTTGACAAGAAACATTTAAATTATGTTCTTGAAGAACAGAAGGTAACCGGCACAATAAAAATACTCAAGGTAAACTGCTAACTGCAAATAATATAGATCATAATTGGGCATTCTAATAACAAATTGCATGTGTATTACACAATTAATATCGCATGCAAAATGATTCATAAACAGCCCAATAATATCTATTCTGGATAAACGGGTAATTGACGGGAAACATCCCAAAAACAAGATAGACAGCTAGCACTACCACCCTCTTCCTCCAAATTAACCCGTAAAAAAATGAAGGCAAATAATCCAATACTGTTATCAGCGACTGCCACACTGAATCTGATCGAATCCTGTTCAAATTATAAAACCAGAACCTTGTGTATTCATGCTTTGAAGTTTGAAGCGTTTAAATCGAATACCATATCCACAACTTTAGCACAGGAAGACAGTCCAATTACAAATATTTGACATCGATCAGCACAGAGATCGATTAAATTCGCCAACTTTGGCACTCGGCCACATAAAAACTCATTGCCCCACAGATAAACAAAAAAATAATTAAAATTTTCAAGATTTATTGTTCTTTAACTGAATATTGTGATTCGATTTTGGCGTGGGAGAACCAATCGGAAACGAGAAATAGAAGTACCGGTACGAAGAGAAGAATCAACATCAGAAGAAGTGATTGGTGGGGCCGCTTTTCTTTTGGGACGAGGCATCTTCGCAAATTGTGCAATCAAACACTGTCAAAGCTTTGAGAGATACAATGGAATCGATTCCAAAGATATCAGCGAAAGTAAACCCTATTCACAGAAGATGATGACGAACAAGAGAAACCAGCACAGATTCAAGGTTTAACTGAGGTTTTATAGCTTTGGAATTAGTGCTGCTTCCATCAATATTTTTTTTTTTTCTTTTGGTAATTAATTGCACACGCTTAATTATCACATTGTAAGATAATTAGAAATCGCTCTTGTCATGATTTTTCTAATGATCATCATAAAATTAACAGATTTATATCTATGAAATTAAAAATCTTTATACCTTTAATTTAATTTCCATGGCAGGCATCTTATGAAAAAAATGGCTTCTGTTTTTGTACTTTATTGATTTATTTTCAATTTGTTCTGGTGCTTTTAAAAAAATATACTTTACATTTTTTCTCTTTTATCATTGGATTTGTCTTTAGGTTTCAAAAGCATGTCTTAATAACTATTTTTGAGAATTTAAGTAGCTGTTTTTGAATTAATCTCAAGATATGAACACAAAATGTTGATAATGGTTTCTTTGTTGTTGGGTAATCAATCTTATGGATTACGGGTAAGCAAAATCCATGTTATATTTTTGTATTCATTATCGTTTCTCGTATTCCACCATTTCAGTTTTTTTTTTTTTTTTTTTTTTTATTTTTTTTTTTTTTTTTTTTTTTTTTTTTTTTTTTTTTTTTTTTTTTTTTTTTTTTTTTTTTTTTTTTTTTTTTAACTTTTTTTTTTTTTTTTTTTTTTTTTTTTCTAAATTTGTTAGTATTTTCTTATTGATAGTTTATAATTATGTGAATTGTGCGTAAAGACTAAAGGAGGCTCACAATGTAACACATATAACATATGAGATAAGCCTAATTTTTAGATAAAAAGACTTTAAAAATATAATTTTAACTTTTTTTATTTTTATTTATTGTAAAATTTAGACTTATATTTAAATATTTAACAAATTCTTTTTTTAAATAAGAGTTTTTCTTTTATATTAACACATTCCTTCTAATAAAATATTTTCAAACACGAATATTTTATTTATAAATAACTTTCACTTATATCAGTTTATACACTTAAATAGGAGACATTATTTTTATCTTTTCAACCTAAAATCTTAATTAAGTTTGCAGGTATTTTTTTTATATATTATTCAACTGTGTTATTATCTGATATTTAAACTCATATTTTGAGTCTTAACAATTTTAAAAATTTGAACATTTAACAAAATTATTTTTTTATTAAAGAAAAATATAAACTTTCAGGTATTTCATGAGATTCTCTCCTTACCTTTTCTATTAAAATTATATAATAAGAATATATTTTTTGATATTCATGTTTTAAAGTTTGCTTTACTCAATGTTATTTATGTACAAATTTTAAGAGGAGCAGTTAAAATATAATTAAATAAAAAATGAATTTAATTGACTTTTAAGTATTCTATTTAAGGTATTTTTAATTAAAATTTTATTACAATTTTTAATTTTATTGAATGATGATTTTATTTTCATAGACATGTTGTAATTAATATTAAAATTGACAAATAAAATAAAATTTATATAATTTATATGTTTTAATTGACTTTATTTAGTTGGCATGAGCTTTTTCAACACATTTGTTAATTCACTTATTTTCTTTATATTTTACTACAATAGTTTATGGATTTCATCTCAAATAATTATCTTGATATTTAAATTTAAAAGATAAATAAAAAAACAAAAATTACTACAAATATTTTGAGTTTAGAAGTAATTAATTTAAACATAGTTGTTCATGTACCTTCAGTAGTACAGTATCATTTAATAGTTTGATATCTCATGCATGGAACAGTAATTAATTCTCGCTGCTCTGAATTTTTTAAAGATTTTTTAAATAAAGTCAAATATTGTTTTTCTATAAAGTTAATTAAGTCCAACAACCAAAACCTTGTTATTCCGTTTTTATTTTTTATTCGTTTTGACAAAGATAATTGTTTGTCATTTTTTTCTACTTTAATTTTGACAAGTTATCAATCTTTTAATGAGGATAAAACGCTATGTGGGTATTGTGAAAGAACATAAAGTTGGAAAGAGAATAAAGATGAAAAAAAAAATGTGCTGTGTGATTATAAGAGTGGTAGGAAAAAGAGGTTGGTTTTGAATATAATCATAGTTTGATGATTATGCAAGTTTACTAAAACTCATTTTTTTCCTTGTTGTTGCCCACATGTGAAATATATAGAGTAACACTTTTAGGAAATTTAAATATTCAATAAAATATAATGTTTTTTAAACAACATCCATGTCTACCACTCAAGACTACCAATAACATTTCTAAGACACATTAGATATTAAGGTGTTTAATAAATGTCATGGTGCAATACATCAACATCTCTACGGCACAAATGTTTAAATTTTGTTTGATAGAGGGTGAACAACACAAAAAATCATAATATTAAATTTATTTTAATTTTTAGATTGGTTATTTTAATATATTTTTTATTAATTCTTTTTACACAATATTGAGGATAGAGTGATTATTTTTAATAATAATAATAATAATAATAGCAGTGATAGTGAATAAAATAATTGCAAGATGAGGTGATGCTTTTCTATCATCTGGGATTTTTATACTTGGGATAGCTTTTGATCTCGTAGTTTATTGATTAATAAAAGATATAGTTTGTCTTGATTGGTATTGTTGGTTATTTTATTTTAAAATTGGGAAGGAGTTAACATAAGTATTAAGTAAGTGATCTTAGTGAGTCAATAATTGAACAGTATAAATCAATAAAAATAAATAAAAATTTAAATATACCACGAATAATTATATACACATTTATTTGTTACAAATGTTAATTGAATCTTAAACTATTATAATTTACATAATCATATAAAAATTAATAAAGCCACTATAGATAATAATTTATAATTAAATTTAAATATGTGAAAATTTATTTATTTTACACCAAATAACTTTTACTTGTCCTAGAAGAATCTAATGAGGTATATGGGCCTTGGACGCCTGATGGGCTGCAGTCCATAAGGACAGAACCGGCCCAATCCAGAGGACCGTGTGGTGACTCTGTAAAAGAGTGGAACTAGCTAGGGTTTTCTTTAGTTTCCAGAGAAGTGCTGCGGCTTGTGTTTGCGTTGGATCGTCCACAGCGAAAATGGTAAGAATCGAATCCATGGTCGTTTGCGTTTGTTAATCGTTTGAAGTTTATCGATTGTGATGTGACGCTATTGATTTGATGTGCAGCCTTCCCACAAGACGTTCAGGATCAAGAAGAAGCTTGCCAAGAAGATGAGGCAGAATAGGCCCATCCCTTACTGGATCCGCATGAGGACCGACAACACTATCAGGTCAATTTCCAACAACTTCCTAGGTTTTCAGAATGCTGTTTTTTTTTTTTTCTTATTTCGTGTATTCACATCCTGCCATTGTTGTCTCCTTTGTGTGTGTTTTCAGGTATAATGCTAAGCGCAGGCACTGGCGCCGCACCAAGCTCGGATTTTAAGGTGGATGGACGAGTCTTGCGTTCTAGGTTTTTTAGTGTAATCCTTAATATTGAAACACTGTAGCTTCTGAGTGTTTTTGTCGTCGTTCATTTCTCATTTTACAGTTACTTGTCATGATTTTTGCTATTAATGTGAAACTATGATGGAGGTTTTAAATTTTAATCTGTTGCCGTCTTTTCTCTTTACCTTTCACTTCTCGCTATTCATATAATTGCTGAAAAGCTTGTAACCTGTTTCATGAAAAGCTTGAATTATGCTTAATGCCAGGGCGGCTTAGTTCTGTAGTGAAGTGTTTAAACCTCATTTACTGCAATTATTCAAGAAAAATATTCTAAATTGGTTTAGATTGATCGTTCATAGTATGACATTATGACAGAATGTAGGATGGTGTGGGGTTTAAGGCTTCAATTGGTCTGAAGGGTCTATCGTTTGGGACTATCATATCCTGATTGTCAAATGGCATATCCTATAGAAAACAGTGTTGATTAGTGAAGGAACAGAGTGATTCGATTAGGGTGAATGATATGGATAAAGTGTTTTTGTTATTTTAGGGATACTGATAGGTGGCTGTAAGTGTATGCTTGGTGATTTTGTTGGGATGCACCTGAAAATCAAGTTACCTTTTTTAGAAGAGAAAAGGGATGGAAGCTAAATTTGCTTCCGTCAGGTGGACGTGGCTTTTACATGACAAATTGTGAACCTAGTCAAAATATATGTAATTTGAATAATCTAATTAGATTTTTGTTTTAAATTTTAGAATGGTATAAATATAAAAACATTATTTTAGAAAGTAACAAATTTTATTTTAATGTTAAGATAACATTAGTATTTGCATTTTGTATCATTAGCTGAAACAAACCTCTAACACCAATGCGTCATGTTTTTTAGAATGCATTAGAGGGTGAACTTGTCGAGAACGTGAAATGACGTTGGGATCCTCATTTTCTTGAGCAGATATGATACGATTCCAACTAGTTACAGCATGTGTTCTTAAAAGTGACAACCTCAAATCTTGTTCCTTACGTTTTAATGCTAGAACTAACGGGTTAGGTTATCACGAAATCATTAGAATTGACGACTAATTTGTCAAAGGAAGAAATTACTACATGATTGCAACCTTTGTCAAGCCAGCGTTGCTATGCGTCATAGTTTCATTAACCTTGCATGAAAAACGAACTGGATTTAATCTTTGCACTTCAATAACAACAGTTGTAACATGTTTCAATGGGATCCTCAAGACTGAATTATTTACTTTAAAGCGTGAACCAAACTATTTACTAGTTTAGAGGGCTAGTTTTACAATAAAAAAACGTAATATTAAAAACTATTAAACTATTTTTTTTACTGACCAAACTATTTTGCTCAATTTCTATGTGGGTCTTTCTCTGTAAATTTGTTTATAGAGAAACAAAAAGAAATTCATTTTTATCAATGCGACTACTTTTAGACTTTTAATCAATTTCCTAATCAACTCATCGATTCTTTCGTAATTTTCCCATTTTATTATGAATATTTTTCACTAAAATCAAATTAAATAGATTCAACATGGAGCAAATTAAAGGGGACAAGAATAACGATTTTCAAAATCTTACTTCTGCTTTGTCTTGTAGATGCATATAGGAGCAAATATTGCGGCAAAGATATCACATCTAAGAGCAACATTTTTCTGGCATAGTTATAGTATAATGTTAAGAAAACATTAGGGAAAAAATACAGGTATCCTGCTAGTATTACCAATTATATTAAATCATTAAGATTAATAGCAGTCAATGATTCTTTACTGTGGTGATAATATCTTTGCAAAAAAGGAAATTATTGCATTACTTACAAAAAATTATTGTATAAGCATAACAAAAATATGGAGAATATTGATACTAATTTACCTAACTCAAATTTCTTGAACTTTTTATAGTAGCATAGTAGTCAGAAATGTAGTCCTCTCAACTAATTGGATATATAAGCTAATACTTTATTATTTTGTAATTTGTTTTATCGATGTAAATTTACGATTGTTTTTTTAAACTATATTTACCTTTTTGCGCCGGTAGAAGTTAGTTTTTTGACCACTATAAATTTGGATTTTCGTGTTGATTAAAATTTTATTGGGTAAAATACTTAAGGCTATTTTTTTATTGTGTTAAGTATTTTTTTTTTTATCAATTATATCAAAAAATATTTTCGCTGGCGACAATTGAATAATTGTGATCAATATAAGCAAAAAATAACATAAACTAAAATTAATCAACTAAAACATTTTAATTAACATTGACCAAAAATATTAAAAAATTAATATTTATAATTTATTAAATATGATTTAATGTTAAAATATTTTCTTATATTTAATTGTAATCGAAATCTTCTGTCTAAATAATAAAATTAAAGTTTAATAACATTAAATATTTTTATTCAAATAAAATTGTGAATCGAAAGTAATTTAGGTTGACTGTATTTTAATTCCTTAATTCCCTTTAGAATTACGAGAGTGTGGATATTTATAGTTTCCAAATATTAACTAATATTTTAAGGTATATAGACTTAAAGAGTTGCGAAAGTATAATAGCTTATTTTTAGAGCCAATATCCACTCTGACTTTAGTGAAAGTACAAGAACTTACATTTTTTTGTCTTTAAAAAGTTCAAAAACACCATAACAATGTAACTTCAGAAAATTTGATTTCGGATCGTTTGTTAATGCAGACCTAAAGAAATTTTAAGAGCTTTATAAACAGACTTTTTTAAAACAAAATCATCGTAATGGTTGTGATTCACTATACAACCTGTGGAAAAATCATAACTGTAATTTCGAAGTGAACCTTCACAAATTTAAGGGCTTGTCATTGATTCCCGAATTAGACTCATCATAAAACATTGACCAAAATAGCTGATATTGTAACAGAAACTCAAGTGGTGAGTTTGCATGCAAATGTGCATTTCACATGGCACCCGGGGACATAGGCAAGTCACAAGGCCATTCAACAAACAATCCATAAGAAGAGGAAGTTTGTGGTGGAAAATAACTCCAAACAACCATGCATGGCCTATTTTTGTAGCCAAATTTTTCATTATAAAGCCTGACAAACCCTTGCATAACATAACTGTCCCTTTCCTAAACAAAATTTCTCCTCTTCTTTCTACCCTTTGGCATGGTCTTCCAGGCCTAAAGGGAGTGAGCTCAAGAAAAGCTCATAGAAGAGAGGAGATCATAAACAAAAAAAAAAGACAAAAAAATAAGTAGAAAAAGTTAACTAGGGAGGGAAGGGACAAGTTCATCTTCACAACATGGCCTCCGACATATCGTTTGATGACCTCAAAAACGAGAATGTGGATCTTGTAAGAAACAAAAATTGTGACCATGTGTTTTATTACGTGATGCTTTGTATATTAGATACTATCCTTTTCTGTGAAATGACTTTTGTGAATGTATGTGCAGGAACACATTCCTGTTGAGGAGGTTTTCAAGCAACTGAAATGTACCAGAGAGGGTCTCACAACTGCTGAAGGAGAGAAGAGGCTCCAAATCTTTGGTCCCAACAAGCTAGAGGAGAAAAAAGACAGCAAGTTCCTTAAGTTCTTGGGTTTTATGTGGAATCCACTTTCCTGGGTCATGGAGGCTGCTGCTATCATGGCCATTGCATTGGCCAACGGAGGGGTAATTACTAATCTTTCATATCTCTCTGTCTATGTTCTTGTGCTCATTTTTGGCAGTGTCTTTATCTAACAAGAGCTTGTAAATTCATCAGGGCAAGGCACCGGATTGGCAAGATTTCGTTGGTATTGTCGTGTTGCTACTCATCAATTCAACCATTAGTTTCATTGAGGAGAACAACGCAGGCAATGCCGCAGCTGCTTTGATGGCTGGTCTTGCACCCAAAACCAAGGTGACTTAGCATTTGTTGATTCACTTTCATGCACACAGTTTGCATATAAATTGAGAAATTCTATAGTACCCCCGAAAATTTAAGGATTTTGGAACAGTCATTGAAAATGTGTCCAATCTCATTCAACTCCAAAATCTTTGGATTTCTCGTGGTACTATGACAACTCTCGTAAATTTCACATGCACAAACTAAAAAGAAGGAACCATTTTGTACATAGGTGTTGAGGGATGGAAAATGGAGCGAGGAAGAGGCAGCAATTTTGGTGCCTGGAGATTTGATCAGCATCAAGTTGGGAGATATTGTTCCAGCTGATGCCCGTCTTTTGGAGGGTGATCCTTTAAAGATTGATCAATCTGCCCTCACTGGTGAGTCCTTGCCCGTCACCAAGAATCCTGGAAGTGAGGTCTTCTCTGGTTCCACCTGCAAACAAGGTGAGATTGAAGCTGTTGTCATTGCCACCGGTGTTCACACCTTCTTTGGCAAGGCTGCACATCTTGTGGACAGCACCAACAATGTTGGTCACTTCCAAAAGGTATGTCTTTTTTTTACAAAATGGTCAGTGTTTCTTAGTTATTTGTTCGACAACTTTGGACTCATGTTTGGATTCTGGATTGGCTTCTTTTAGGTGTTGACTGCCATTGGAAACTTCTGTATCTGCTCCATTGCCGTGGGAATGTTGATTGAGATTATTGTGATGTATCCCATCCAGCAAAGGGCTTACAGAGATGGCATTGATAACTTGTTGGTTCTTCTCATCGGAGGTATCCCAATTGCCATGCCAACAGTCTTGTCTGTCACCATGGCTATTGGGTCTCACCGTTTGTCTGAGCAAGGAGCCATCACCAAGAGGATGACAGCCATTGAAGAAATGGCTGGCATGGATGTTCTCTGCAGTGACAAGACCGGAACTCTCACCCTCAACAAGCTCACCGTGGACAAAAACTTGATTGAGGTGAATGACCAATTGTTTTCCATGAATCCACGCCTTTGCACCAAAAGCTTCAAATTTGTGTTAATCAAGGTTGTTTGTGATTGTAGGTGTTCCCCAATGGCATGGACAAGGATACCCTTGTCTTGTATGCTGCCAGGGCTTCTAGGACTGAAAATCAGGATGCCATCGATGCTTCAATCGTTGGAATGTTGGGTGATCCCAAGGAGGTACTAATTAAGTTTCAAATTTATATCCTTTTTAATGAACATTAGTATTGTGTTAGAATAAATCATGTAAATTGGCTTATCATTTTCAACTGCTTTCTTTTGTCGCATCTCAGGCAAGAGCAGGAATCACTGAGGTGCATTTCTTGCCCTTCAATCCTGTGGACAAGCGCACAGCTATCACTTACATTGATGGCCAAGGCAACTGGCACAGAAGCAGCAAGGGTGCTCCTGAACAAGTGAGGATTCACCATTACCAATATGAATTATAATCATGAAATAACTTTTCTTACAAAACATAACATATATGAAACTACAGATATTTGACTAACCAATTTATATGTCAGATTATTACTCTCTGTGCACTCAAGGGAGAGATTTTGAAAAGGGCCCACAAAGTCATTGATGAGTATGCTAACCGTGGCCTGCGTTCATTGGGTGTTGCACGACAGGTGAATAAAGTGTATAATATTAGATGACATGAATTCACGGTTAAAAACAATCACTTGGAAATTCCCTTAACAAAACTCTTTCACATGGTTTTCAGACTGTTTCTGAAAAGAGCAAGGAGAGCAAAGGAGACTCCTGGGAGTTCTTGGGTCTCTTGCCCCTCTTTGACCCTCCAAGGCACGACAGTGCTGAGACCATTCGTCGGGCTCTTGACCTTGGAGTCAATGTTAAGATGATCACCGGTGATCAACTTGCCATTGGAAAAGAAACCGGTCGCAGACTTGGAATGGGCACCAACATGTACCCTTCATCCTCCCTTTTGGGTGACAGCAAGGACCCAGCCATTGCATCAATCCCAGTTGATGAACTCATTGAGAAGGCTGATGGATTCGCCGGAGTCTTCCCTGGTAATGATAACATCAATCTAGTTCATGTTAATCTAAAAAGCAAAAACCATAATAACAAAAAGAGCTTCTCTATATGACAATCTATGATTACTAAACTGATTTTCATGTGTCATGCAGAGCACAAGTATGAGATCGTGAAGAGATTGCAAGACAGAAAGCATATTTGTGGAATGACTGGCGATGGTGTGAACGATGCCCCAGCACTGAAGAAGGCAGACATTGGTATCGCCGTCGCTGATGCTACTGATGCAGCCAGAAGTGCCTCAGACATTGTCCTGACTGAGCCCGGACTCAGTGTGATCGTGAGTGCTGTTTTGACCAGCCGAGCCATCTTCCAGAGGATGAAGAATTACACCATCTATGCTGTCTCCATCACCATCCGTATTGTGTTTGGATTCATGCTCGTTGCTCTCATCTGGAAATTTGACTTCTCCCCCTTCATGGTCCTCATCATTGCCATCCTCAACGACGGAACCATCATGACCATCTCCAAGGATAGGGTGAAGCCCTCTCCTCTTCCTGACTCATGGAAGCTGAAAGAAATCTTCGCCACTGGAGTTGTTCTTGGAGCTTACATGGCAATCATCACTGTTGTGTTCTTCTACTTGGTTCATGACACCGATTTCTTCACTGTAAGTGCCATTCACGATTCAAATAACAGAAAACTGATCATATATGACCATCACATGACATGCAATGCGTTTTCTTTTTTCTTCAGAGAACCTTTGGCCTCAAGCCAATTGTAGACAGTGAGGAGCAGCTTAACTCAGCCCTGTACCTTCAAGTCAGTATCATTAGTCAGGCACTCATCTTCGTCACCAGGTCAAGGAGCTGGTCTTATATTGAGCGCCCTGGCTTTTTGCTCATTACAGCCTTCTTTGCTGCTCAATTGGTGAGTCAAGTTTCTGAAAACATGCTATATAAATATCTTATATAAATAGCTATTTCTGACTTGGGAACTGGTGAATCAGGTGGCCACTGTGATTGCTGTTTATGCACACTGGGACTTTGCCAGGATCAATGGAGTTGGATGGGGATGGGCAGGAGCAATCTGGGTCTTCAGCATTGTTACCTACATTCCTCTTGACATCCTCAAGTTCCTCATCCGCTTGGGACTGTCAGGCAGGGCTTGGGACAACATGCTTGAGAAAAAGGTCTAGCCACAAACATCCTCAAACGACCAAACTTGTCTTTCACTTTGTCACTTGTTGTTTCACTTCATTCTAATGCTTGTGTTGGTGCAGACTGCCTTCACTACCAAGAAGGACTATGGAAAGGGAGAAAGGGAAGCTCAATGGGCCGTGGCTCAGCGCACACTTCATGGTCTTCAAGTTGGAGAAACCAAGGTCAACCACGAGCAGTCTGAAATCGCAGAGCAAGCTAGAAGACGTGCTGAAGCTGCCAGGTTCAGTTCCTCCCAAACTTCAAAATTTCAACATACATAGTGTAGTGTTATATGGCTATGCTTAATTTGGGGTGTCAAAATTTGCAGGTTGAAGGAGCTCCACACCTTGAAGGGACATGTTGAATCTGTGGTGAAGTTGAAGGGTATTGACATTGATACCATCCAGCAACACTACACTCTCTAAAAGAATCTTAAGGAACAAGAAATCGATGAAAACGGGATCAGAGCTTCTTAGAGCATATATATGAACAAAACCATGTATCTTAATTATCTTGTGTTTATATGCTCACTCTCAACTACAATTCAGCCCAGACTTATGTACGGTGCATATGTTGAATTCTTTTTTGTTCTAATAAAATAATAAAACAAATATTATTTAATTTTTGCTGGTGTCAAGTGTCTTTTACATTATTCCTTTGTATTATTGTTATTATTCGTTCATATAAACAATTCAAATTTTTCTAAGTAATCGTAACCTATATCATATATATAACCGTTTACTTTAAATAAAACAACAACAACAAATTGCGGTAAAAATACAGATTAGTTTCATAAATTTTATTTATAAATTTATAAATAATAATACTTACATTGATATAAAAGGCCAAGACAGGGCTGTTTGGCAAAGGTAGTGATTTCAGATAAGTGCCGTACTTTAAATCTTCGTTTTTTAATAATTTTTTAACTTTAAATACGAATTAAATTAATAATAGTATAATTGGGTCCATTCTTAATTTTTTTAAAACTCGAATTAATCCAATGAACTTTTTTTTTTCAATTTTATTTAATGCAAGTTGTATTTAAATTATTCTGTTATTTTTGTCATTTTTTTCATTCAATTTGATCTTATAATTGTATTTACCATTATCAAGTGTCTTAATTTGATTATATTTATTATAAAAAATTATTTATCAATATTTGAAGAAAAACAAATAAAATGTATAAAGTGATAAGATATCTCTCCCTAATAAAAAAAAAAAAAATCTAAGTGCTGTAACAAGGATTAATTTTATAACTAACTTAAATAATCAAATCCAATATAGATATTCAAGTTTCAGCAAGGAGTCAAAGTGTCGAAAATATCCCGGAATTAAAGGAAGCATTTTCTATAAATGAGACGGAGAACACGATTTATTTTAAGGAGGTCTTGACTCCTGAGAATATGCACGTTTATTTGAAGGTAAATAACATAATCAGTTTCATGTTTAAATATTAATTATTTTCAATTTGGCAATTGTTTTTGGACTTAAGTAGTTTCTTTTCACAATCACTATTTAATAAGTATAAAATAAAAAAGTATATCATATAAAAACTAACACTAAAAAAAATAATTTAAAATTATCTTAAATATATGATTTTTATTTATCTAGGTGCATCTGTGATGAATTTATTTGTGAGACAAATTCAACAAACTTAACAAAGCTATAATTCATTTGATTTAATTTGATTGAAACTCAAAATAAAGTTCAAGAAAATACATTTTCAAATAAATTCTTAAATAAAAGCAAGTAATAATGTATTTATATTTTCAAATAAATAAATTACTAAATTGTTAGTTACTTACACCATCAAGTAACAAAACCTCATTCGATTAATGTCAAATAAAAATAAAAATTATGATTTTACCATGAGATAAATATTTTTCAAGTTCATAATTTTAAATACATACTTAAATTTAAAATTTGCAAAGAATATACTGGATATTATCATTGTTTTAAAATTGAATCAATGTTCAATTAAGAAAATTAAACATGAGTCAGATGTTTTTTAAGTTAATTGCAAGAGACAGTACCTTAAATACATTTAACAAAAGAGATAATTAAGAATTTATTATTATGAACTCCGATTTTATATTTGAATAAATAACTTTTAGGAAGAATTGACATTTTTTTCCTAGAGAATTTAAAATATTTTATAATAAATATGTAAGAAAATTTAAGAAAATAAGTTTAAAAATAAAAAAAAATTGAATCATAAATATATTACTCTAAAATCTGAAAAAGTAATAAAAAATCATATATTGTAAATATAAAAATCACACAAGTGTCTTATTATGATAAAACTAATAATGTGAAAATATTTTTTAAAAATATTAATTAAAGATATATATATTTTTTTAAAATTGATAAGGTACATAAAAAATTTAAATAAAAAACATTAGAATTTTATATAATATACAAAATTTAAATAATAGAAATGGAATTCAAATTAAGATTAAAACAATATTAAAATTATAATTATCTTGACTAGAAAATTTAATGAATTATTTCTTAATAACAAGAAAACGATATTTATAATAATTTTTTAAATATTATAAAGAATGTTTAAAATAATGAGCAAACATTTGTTTCCGCGTTAACCGTGTTTGACAGCTGTTTATAGTTGACGAAAAGAAAAGATAAGAACAAAATCTTTAATTGCATTATCACCGTCCAATTTTTCAACAACCGCGTAATCTCAGCTGTCGATTTTGACGCTCCTTTTCTATATATACCTCTATTGGCCTAGTAATAATCCCGTGCCAAAGAAGGTTCTGGTAATTTTGTTTGTTATATGGCTTTGAGGATTGAGTTGTCTTGGTATTGCTTTGGCTATTGAGTTCTTTTGTTGCTATTGCTTTGGCTATTGAGATCTGCTGTTGCTATTGCTTTGGCCATTGAGTTCTGCTGTTGGTGTTGCTTTGGCTATTGAGTTCTGCTGTCGGTATTGCTTCGGCGATTGTTGTGATTCTTAATAGTTAGCTTCTTGATCAAGTTTGTCTAGGGTTATGATGTTTGCGATTGATTGATCGTGCGAATTCTGAATATATCTCTCTATCTGATGATGGCGATTTTGAACCTTTGGCTTAAATTTCTTTACATCTTTTCAGCCGGTCCCTGGCTCTATGGCATTTCTTTTGTCTATGGATGATATGAAAAGCACAACGACAAAGGGCTCAGGATAACCTTAAGTCTTCTTTGAGTTTTCCTTCTATTATTTTATGTTTCTGGTATTGATAACAGAACATTAGGATTGAACTTTGATTTGTTTAATCTGCAGTTGTGTAACGTCCTGCGTAGCTTGTGATCAGGTTTCTATACTTCCTCTTATTAAGAGCGTTTATCGTTTCCTTCAATTTTTGGACTGTATAGCGAAGATCACGTTTCTATACTTCCTCTTATTAAGAGCTTCAATTTTTTGACTGTACAGGGAATACACGCAATAGATGTGTTGTGAAGTATTAGGTGTTGTTACCCTTACATATTTCTTGTGCGTTTATTCGTGACTGACTATTTGAGTTCGGAGCCTATCAAATTTGCTGTTCGTGTTCATTCATTTGAGTTCTGAGTCTGAGATGTGGCGGTTGAGGATTCAGAAACCAGAGTTTAGAATGGTTGCAGCTCAGGATATCCTAATTTCTAGATGCTTGTACCTTCATTATTTAATTTCTCTCGACTTATCACTGAACATAAGTATTGGAATTGTGATATGTTTCGATTCAGCAGGAATAAGGATTTAATTTTGATTTGTTTATATGCAATGTTTAGATTATTTATGCATAATGTCCTCGATCTCATGCAGCATGTTGTGCGACATAAGGGTTGAATTGTAATTTGTCTGCAGCGGTGTTTGGTATTTGGATGTTTTTTTTTTTAGTATGTTATGAGCGACCGTGTCTCCCTTGCTTTTTTAATTTTTGAATTTATCTAATCTTTGAATTTATCTAATCGACCTCTATTACCAGTTATATTTTTGTTGAATTCTTGTTCTTTACAGGGATGTGTGGGGTAGGACGTGGAAACGATGGCGGGATATTCATTGAACTGCATTACTTTGTTTTCTATTTCCTACTCTTATATGATTTTTTTGCATTAATTTATATTTGGCTAAACTTGTTGGTTGGATTTTTATTTTTTCTTCTTAGGCATAACCAAATAAATAATGGAGGGCCAAGTAATGTCCAATTTTAACAGGTGATCATGTCAAATGGATTCTATTATGATCCTGTCTCTTGACAGCTTGAATTTATAATGTGTCTCTATGCACTGTCATCTACTTTGGTGGTCTTAGGAGTACATAAATTGAAAAGAAGGATCTTGGAGTCATTCCTTTCATTTTAGTGGTAATTAGCAAGAGCTCAGGACTATTTGACTTCCTTTTTTTTTAATTAAAAAACTGTACTTTGTCTTTTTTTTGTTTCCTTCCTTGACTGATGAATTTTGAACTTACAAAACATCAATGTTCTTGCCTTATTTGTGTTTTAAGATTATTGATCTTTTGTATTGAAGTTCTGAAAATTGTATTTTGTCTTGCTTTGTTTTCTACATCGACAAATGAATTTTGAACTTATTCTTGCATAGTTTACGATTGGAATTCATGGTTTTATGTAGGTTTTGGAAACAGTGAATCGGGACCCTGTGGAACTTTAGGTTTTATTCTTTGCGGTTATTATTTTCTTTGTTGCTATTATTCACTTCACGGATAAACTTGTGGAGTGGGAGAACTTACCTTACCTCTTTATGACAGGCAATATAAACTTCTATGTCAGCCATTTTATTTTCCTTTCTAGAACACACTCAGACATTTCTTTCAGCAACTGGAGTCATTCTATCGTGAAGAGTTTTGTTTCCTTTTATTTTCTTTGTTCTTTTTGCGTATTCATATACATTTCTCTCTGATAGAGCCATGTTATTG
>Ga0209700_100396_pt1 | contig 79025 bp, 31 predicted proteins | sample SiratroredBW_FD_187528 | JGI IMG/M metagenome (GOLD analysis project Ga0209700, IMG submission 187528) | Root nodule microbial communities of legume samples collected from California, USA - Siratro red BW (SPAdes) (version 2) | ecosystem: Host-associated > Plants > Roots > Nodule | place: USA... | reverse complement strand
AAACAAAAAGAAAAAATTTTTTTTTTTTTTTTTTAATTTTGGGCGAGCCCAATTTCGCCCTGGCGAAAATACCCCTCGCCTGAGCAAAAAATTTATCGCTTGGGCGAAAGTAGTCTAGAGAGCAAGGTCTATTTTCGCCTGAGCGAAAATACTCTCGCTTGGGCGAGAATACCTCCTCGCTTGGGCGAAAGATTTCTCGCCTAAGCGAAAGCACTCCAGAGAGCACACTTGCTCCAGGGGCTTCCTCGCCTGGGCGAGTGTACCCTCGCTTGAGCGAACTACTTTCTCGCCTGGGCGAGTAATTTCCTGCCTGGGCGAGAACAGCCCAGAGAGCATACTTGCTACTCGAAACTATTCTCGCCTGGGCGAGATGATGTCGCCTGGGCGAATTATGCAGAAAAATCAACAGCATTCACTATATCAGAGTTACCATGCATGCCTCAGATGACTAAATTGGGTGAAAATCAAGCCACATACACAATGAATGATCTACCCTAGCACAAATTATCTATTCAACAGATCAACATATCATTAATTTTCACACAACTATCTCATACATACAACATTCAATTCAACATTTCAGACCTGCAGGAAACTTTACCAGATACAAATTGTATAATTACTACAATCATTAACTTCTCTATTTAAGAATTAAATTTGTAAATCAAACAAGCACTAAGGTTAGCTTCCCTTACCTTAATCGCAGTGAAAGTTCTCTCTAACACTCCCAAAAGCTTAAGATCCTCAAGAACTTGAATCTGCACCAAAGGTCCTCTGATCAACTATCAAACCAACACACTAGGAAACTGAGCTCACAGAGGCACCGTCTGATGGCTCAGATGTCACATGCGAGCTCAGTAAGCAGAGGAAAAACAAAAACCTAAATCTGCTCTAAGGAAAAGGGGTAAAAAACGAACTTACTCTATTGGAGATTCTGATCGGATAGACTTGCTCTGTTCTCCGCCACGAGTCCAATGGTGGGCTCCGCTCGAGAAACTGATGGAAGACAGACGTGAAGTCTTAGAGAGAAGTCAGAGAAGAGGGAGGTCAGAGGTTTTAGAGAGATGGTGGCTCAAGTGGGAATGAGACTTGATTACTAACTTTTCCTATAAATACGTGTTTTCAGTTTAATAATATAATAATCAAATGTGTTTTCAGTTTAATAATATAATAATCAAATGTTTATTCCACTTTTACCACTTCTACTCAAATGATAGATTTTCTAGGTTGTTACAATAACTTTTCACTAATATTAACATAAGGAAGAGACAAATAAATAGTAAAAAAATGACTTTATTTTAAAATTGAAATAATAAAAACAATTAATCGTGATTAAATAATATATTAAAATCACAAATGAAAATAATAATTAAATAATAAGTAATGGGTAATCTATAACTTATAACCGTTTAAAGTTGAAAGCTTCTGAATAGAAAATATTCTACATATTCCCATTGTATTTTTTTTTAACATTATTGCATAATTATAAATTGACACATATGGGTTAGTTGACATTAATAATAATTTTCATATTTATATTTATCATAATTTTTAATCGGTTTACAATATGAATTGTTTACATTAACAATACAGTGAAACTCAATAGTAAAATTTGACAAGGTAATTTAATATTCTAAAATCGAAGATAGTTACTTAAAACTTCACGAATACATAACTTAAAATAGACTAAATTACTTTATAAGCTTCTGAGTTATTTGATCATTTGTAATTAGGTTCTTGAACCTTTTTTTTATTTTTATTGAGGAGCTTTTAAGCCTTTATATGTTTTATTTAGGCCCTTTTGTCCAATTGTTATAATACAAAATTAACTGACCAAGTCAATTGTACAAGTTACAACAATGTTGTGAAAAGAAAATATTTAAGTTAATGAACATGCAAATGTAAAAGTATTGATTCAGAATCGGTTGAGCTTATTCCGTGTAAAACTTGCAAGGTGACAATTTTATAGATTAAGTTCGTTTAATTAAATTTTCACAAGAGTTGTTGGATAGAAGAACCCAATAAGTTCAAAATCTCAATTCAACATAAAATTTAAAAATGTCTAATAGTTTATTAACATGTAGTAATTTAACTTTTAAAATAAATATAAGTCAAACATTCTTTTATGTTATAAAATCTTCACTTACCATTACAAAACAATTTTGGTTTCTTTTGCTGTAAAAACAGTTTTAATATGTTAGCACCACTTGCATGAGAGTATTATATTAACTGTTTTTACAACTAAATTAAACAAGCAAGTTAATAAAAGCTTTCAATAGTAAGTTATTAAAAGCTTGAAACAAATAATTTGTATAACTCTTTGCAAAAATATCTTGTATTCACATTATACACACAAAAACAAAACCCTACTATAATGTATTTTTCTAGGTTGGTATTGTCTATATACTATAGTTAATTGGTACATTACTATAAATAATTGAAGAGCTATAAACCAGCTTAGAACATTGGTGACAGTATAGGACTAAGATGGGCCCATTAGAGGTGCATGTCAGACAACCAACATGCCCATAACTTAGTAGGTTAATTGCATTTAATCATTTCTCATTCAAAAGAAAGCACATAGACAAATCTCTTTCTTTTCTTTATGTTGTTTTTCTTTTATCTTTTTTGGGTCTCTTTCACTTTTGTTGGATGGCTCAATGTAAGTGTATTTTATTACTAGGATCCCAAATCATTTATACCTTAATTGATTGCAAACACAACAAAATAATTAGTGAGCAAAGACCAAGGAAACATCATCATTACCCTAATATTTATAAATTACGACAAACTCAAGAGATTTACTATACAGAATATAAGGAAGAAAAAAAAAAGTTAAAGAAAAAAAAAAAGGAAAAAAGGGTGAGACAATGCAGCATTGCTTAAGCAATATACTATTCTGCCTCTTTGTCCCAATGATTCAATAGGATTGTGCATGCTATGGGGCGTGCCACCACCACAATTATGTGTCTCATGCTCATGGCAGAGTTTCTATTTTGCTCCTTATATAACTCAGCTTGTGACCATTTGCAATGTTTGATTATACTATGCCTCTACTGTTCAAAATTGTAATTGATATTACACAACAAAATGTTACAAAAAGAAAACTTAAATTCACTCTTATTTTTGTTTAGTTCTTACAAGAATTTAATTGCATTTATCACTGTTAGTATAAGTAGCTCACTGTTTTCTTTTAATATTTATGAGATATTAATTGTGGACAATTGTTAAATGTTAGAAAGTGAAAAGTTAAAGTATAGTTAGATTTTTTATTAAATAATAGGTTTGAGAAACTATTAGGTGATTTATATAAGAGTAGTCACATCATGTTTTAATTTACTTCCTACAGTTCCCACCTTATTATATTACTTTTTAGATTTTCTCCACTTTTTATTATAGTATAAATGTCTTATAATTTTTGGAAATAAATATTTTTAAAATAACAAATTTATTCTTAAGACTGAATATATTCTAAAAGAAAAGTTTTATAAAATATAAATTTTAAAATTATGACTCTAACTTGATAAAGAAGATGTAATTAATATCTACCTATTAAAATAAAAAATAATAATTTACATGATACCATACCTATTTTGTGAGACTGAGACTGGTGACCGTTTTGAAGCCACTCAGAGAAGAATAAAATGCATTGACTTTTCTTCATCAATGATTATTTTCTTATGAATGGATCTTTCTCAACACCCAAATCAATGGCACCACAAGATGTTACTGAAAATGAAGGAAGTGAGTTAGCCATGTTGATTTGTATGACATCTTTATGATCTTTCTATAAAATTGGATTCATAAAACTTTTCTTTTTCTCTTTCTTGAGCGTTTTAAAATCTAACTTTTCTAAAGACATTAAGAAACATAAGGCTATCAAATGAGAAGTAATTGTTTCTCCTTTTCAAATCACATCTTATTTGGTAAAATTAAAGTGTAATCCCTCGTATTTATGTTCATTATAAGACATGCGTTTGAGGTCACTCTTGCTTTTGTCAGCAACCATTATTTAATTCTAAAATTTTTTATTACATAACCAATAAAGATAATTATATTCTATGAACTAAGAACAAAAGTAATTAGCATGTCAAAGAGTTATGCTTGGTTTTAATTAAATGAGATTTTGAGTTAGAATCTTGTAAGTTTTTTTTTTACAAGGTAACCTTATTTCATAAACGCTCTTAGTTCAAATAAAATTATCTATTATAAAAATAGTAAATTTATATTGGTATTTTTTTGAAGTTTTCTCATATTACATTGACTTATATTAAAAAAAAAAAAAATTTATATAACTCTTCTCTATATTTATAAAATATTACTTTGTTACTCATTTTTACATCATATCTGTATTTTTACTTTTAAGTTTTAAGATCGTTACACTTGTATCTCCTGATAAAGAAAATCAGTGTAAATAAAAATGTAATTTAAAAGAAAAATCTCAAGAAATACTTTTGTAATTTAATTTTAAATGGAAGTATGACATTAAAAAAATAAATTATATGATACGACGTATATGCCTATCTCGAGAGAAAAATGCTTTAATCAAATTTGACTTGATGTGTAAGTGATAAAACAATATAGGATTGAAAAATATATACATATACTTATTGTGACCACGAATTCAAACTTGACCTAATATTAATATTGACTAAATCACAACATTCAATTTAACGTGTTCTAATTATAATTTTTTTTATTTTCTTCAAATATTGGATTTTTAAATTATAATATATAATTGTTGAATGTGAACTCATTTTATAAAGTAATTTTTATAGGATTGTTAAATTTAAAATTTATTTTCTAAATTGTTATAAGAATAGAGGTTATCCTATATCCATTAAAAGAGTCAATCACTATATTATCAACTCATCATGCATAATAGTGTTAAACATGAGATTACGTAAAAATTTCAACATCAACTAAAAGGAGACTCAAACTATTATAATATATAAGTAAATATAAATCTTATTTTTACAAACTGTGAGATTAAGTCAGGCTAAAAATTAATCTATAATTTTAAGATTTAAAATTTAAAAATTTTAAATGTCTTTGTCTTGAAAAAGAATATGGGTCCAGCTGAAGCTGAAGATTTAGTAAAAAAAAAAAAAAAAAGTGAAGAATCTGTGTTGCCAAACAGCCATAATAGTAGACAATAGCCAAGGAAAAGAGAGTGGAAACTGTTTTTTCGTGTTGTCAGTTTGCTATGCCTACACAAAAGACTTTCTAAGAAACTTGAATCCAGGGTATAATTTAGGTTAAATTATCAATATCTTTTTTCAAAATATTTAAGTACGTTTTTACCTTAACTCAAATAATAATTAATTTTATGTGACTTAAACTGAATAAAAAGATAAGGGTTTAATAGATTTATTATTGTTATAATATTGTTTCAACTTTGGTTCACTATTTTTAATATTATGAATTTATCCCACTTTTTTAAAAGATGAAGATGTCATGTAACTTTCACTAACTCTAATTGATAAGGTATTGTTTGTTGTTCATGCCTCGTATCATCATTTATTACCATCAAATTAATAACTATATTAACTAGTTTTTTAAAAAACATAGAATCAAATTAATAATAAGATGAAATTGAGAAAAATTTCTTAAACCAAAATATAATTTATGATAAGTCATTTGTTTTTCAAATGATTCAATTAAAAGAGATAGTTTAACTATTTTCAATTTCAAATGTAAATGAGTTGGAGTAGTTTTTGGTGTTTAGTGTTAGACATTTTGAACTAAATAAAATGACTAAGCAAGTTTGGTAATATTTTTATAATGATAATAACATTTTTAGGTTGGGTAGGCATCAAACATTAGAGTGGGAACACTTGCACTAGAAAAGAAACATTAGAGTGGGAGTACTTATAAAAGAAAACATAAAAAAGATGTCCAACATGTTTTACTTGAACAAACTACTTTGTGTTGTTCTACGTGGGAAGGACAACCAGAAAAGGGATAAAGACGTGTCCCCATTTTAATATATATATATATATATATATATATATAAACTTATTTTGGTTTCATATAAAAGAAATATTTAACACTAAGTGTACTCTAATTAAGTTGCTATATTTTTAAAATATATTTGTAATTTTTTGAGCTAGTATTTAACCATTTTTTTTATTTTCAATTCTTTCCATATATGTTTGCTATTTGCAATTAAAGATGCACCTATCCAAATAAAAAGTTAAAAAAGGAAATAAGTTCTTGCCAAATACTTTTTGTAGCAATAAGTTTAGTGATTAAAGTGATGTCTGTCGATCCAACTCTTTATGGTATTGATATTACACATTTGAAGTTCCAATGGGCCATAGAAATAGATCTGCTCCCAAAAGAAAAATTATTGTGATGTAATAATAATGGTAATAAATAAATGACTCAATTAAATTAAGAGCTACACTAGCTTTTGCAGTTTATTGTTCTTAAAATGGTGCCTCTTTCTTGCACTCCCCACATGCAAGGCTCTTATGATGGTGATGCCAAAGGGGTAACTTGCTTTGGTCCTAGCATGAGACTTCCCTCATAGAAATGAACGTGGAAAAGACAAGATAGAGAATTGAATGAATACGGCACGCCAAACCTCTCTCATCTCTTGCCCCAATCATGGATCATCCTAGTCTCTTACCTCAATGAAGTCATGCTAGAAATTGGTCACCGTTCATTCTCAATGTCATGCTTCAAAACCATTCATTCACAATTAGTGAGGGAAAGATAGAATTAAATGAAAAACATGTCACAACATTTAAGAAGCAAATTAGAAATATGGAAGAGAATGACTTGACTTGTGGTAAATTTTTATGGTACCAATTACATTATATATTGACATAGGGTGATATGGTAGTTGTGAATGTTATTGAGAGTGAAAGGGTAGATGTGTCGGTGGGACACGTGGTTATGATCCACACATTTGTGAGAGAGTATGGTTTGGGGAGAGATGAATAGAATAGAATAGAAGAGAAGGAATGATGAGGGTAGGGAGCAAAAAAGAGAGTGGACAAATGAATATGCGTGGCACACTCATGTTACTATGAAGGGTTGCTTTCTGAACCCACTAAGGCAAGGGGACACATGCAAAGTGGGTATTGGGGGGTAGGATTTATTTGTTAAACCTCTATGCCAATGGCATGCAAAAGTGAGGGAAAGAGGGGAACTCCTTGGGAAAATGTTGGTGACAGTTCATATGAAAGATTGATGGGTTTTGAAGAGCAGATGATTCCAATGCACTTTTTTTGAATTTGGTTAGGGAGGGAGTGTCTTTGAAGTGGCACTTCAAAGAGGTACGGTGGGGAATGCACACATAGTGTTTGATATGCACACACATAGGCACATATTTATCAACATATGCAATGCATGCAAGTGATGTAAAGAGTTTGTTCACTTGTTCACTCAATTTTGCTGTTTCAGTCTCTTCCCTACATAATAATGCCTGCAGGAGCTAGTGCTTTATTTTTTTTCTTTTCTTTTCTTTTCTTGCATCACCCTTTTTCTCTTCCTTCCTATCACTGTTTTTCCTGCAAAGAAAACGTAAAGGAAACGCCTCTGTGCTTCCTCTCTCTCACTCTAAACATCACACCCTTTATTCATTCACATTCAAATTCTCTACTTTTTACTCATAGCTTCAAAGAGGAAGCGGCTTCTACAAGCCAAGTATTTGGTCCCTTTTCTTGTTTTTGTTTTCTCTTTCTTTCATAGAGCTTAGCCCCTTCCCGTTTTTCACTTTACTTTTGAGGCTCCATCATCTGAAGCCATGAAGGAGAGGAACAAAGGTGTGGAAGCTTATGCCAATGACATGGATTGCTACTACTACTCCGCCTCCGAAATCCCATGTAAGAAACACCCTTCTTCTTCTGCTGTTGGTATATGTGCTTATTGTCTCAAGGACCGTTTGGTCAAGCTTGTGTGTTCTGACTGTGGAGAGCAAAGGCTTTCTTCTTGTTCTTGCTCTGATGAGATGGTCTCCCACCGCAATTCATGCACTGTTGAGGTGGGAAGCGTTGGAAGGGTATCATTTCTCATTGAGAATGAGAAGAATGAGACCCCAGTTCTTCAGCATTTGAATCCCAGTAAGGCCAAAGATAAGGAGGAGGAGGTTGTGGTGTTGAGGAGGAGCAGCAGCAGCTGTGTTGAGATCAAGAGGCATGGTGGGTTTTGGAGAATTGGGAAGTTGTTTAGGAAGAAAAAGGAGAAGGATTGTGGAAGAAGTGTTGTTGGGTTTGATGAAAGGAATGAGATGTGGATGCTGGATCAAGGGGGTGTGTCTAGGTCCAGGTCACTGTGCAGCTTCAGAGGGGGAGGGCTATTTGGATCTGAGGATGGTGGGGATTCAGTGTTGTCAGGTGCCAGAAGCTCAATTTCTGCAGCTAGGAGTTCTGGGGTTAATGGGGGTTTGATGTTGGAATCTGGGAGAAGAAGTGGATACAGTGAAGCTGAGCCAAGAAGGAGTGGTTTTGATGGGGAGAGGAGGGATTTCTTGTTTGATTATGAGAGTGGCAATGATCTCAATCTCAAGGGTGGTGGGAAGAAGGGTGGTGGCCTAATGGATGGTGATGGGGGCTTCTATGGGGCAAATAGGCGTGTGTTTTCACTCAGGGAGAGTGATTTCAAAGGCATGGATGAGTCTAGCTTTATTGACTTGAAGCTTGATTACTCAGCAGAATCCAAGCATGAGTTTTCTGGTGCAAAGATGAGCAACCTTGGTGAGGCCTTCTCTTCTTTTAGAGGTGGGAATTTCATGGCACATGATGGGGGAGGTTCTTATGGGGGCTTGGTAGGGGATGGAGTTTTAAGCAATGGAGGGTCATGTAGAATCACTGTGAATGACAGAGGAATCAAAAGGGGAAGGAAAAGCATGAAGGGTTGGAGGTGGATTTTCAGATACCATTCAAATTGGGGAAGCTCAAGGAAAAGAGATGAAGGCTTCATGTTCAAAGCCTGATATAGTAAGTAGCATAATCAAATACATATGCAGAAAAGGAGAAAAGAAAAAAGAAAACATCTTCCTGGTAGCTTCATAAGGGTAGTCTTAGTCTGTGGTTTAAATTATCTGTAGTTTGGTCATTAGCCATTATCTTTCATGTGTACTAATGGTTTTTCAGTAAATGCGGAAACTTCATACTTCTTGGAAAGCTCCTTGCCAAATATTTCTTATTCCATCAAACTTTAGGGAAGAGAAGAAGCAAAGGAAAATTCCTGGCAACAACAATAATAATAGTCCTTAATTGTGAAAGAATGAGCCAAAAACCAATCCTGGTCACAAATTTTGCAATCTAGAAAAGTATGCAATAGGGTAAGGTAATAGACATATATGATTGCCATCTCTACAACCTAAGTGGTTGCCAAATTTGACACTTGACCTGTTGCTATCACATATCCATATGATATAGATTTCAAATGCATTTATTTAACCCCTCACAAGTGAGACTCATTACTGTGGCAACAGCTTATCTTTAAAGCTAACTCATCTGCATTATTGAAAGAAAGGGCCAACAAACTCAGATGTGGGGATTCTCTTTTGACTCGTCCATATCCTACTTCCAACTTTACCAATCTTTTCTACCAACACAACTATTGTGAGGAACACAATAGTTTTATAATCATGGCATTCTTGGAAATTATTCATCATGGGGAGGTAAATACTAATATCCTCATAAATCTTCAATTCACACAACATAAGTAATATATTTAGTAGTTCAAATTAAAAGACACAAACTAGGATAGTAACTAATTAACATTATGTGATATAAACTTAGTAATATGTACAAATTTTTACACTATGTATTTTTGTAGGTTCTTGCAATTCAAAACATTTATATATTTTCAGCGCAATGTGTTTCTACCAAATTTAAAAAACAAAATCAATTAAAACTAATTACCATTCTTCATATTTTAAATTTTAGTAGGATTGTTTAAAAAAATGTGCGTAATAATTTATTCAAAAATTAATGTAAAAACACTTTTAGTCCGAAAAATAATTTATAAGAATTAATTTTATTTGAATAATAGAGTAAATGACTTGCGAAGTAAATGTATGTATTTAAAATTTTCTTCAATCTTATAACCAAGTTAATTTTACTCACTTTAAAAGATATATATTTTTTAGATTATATATGTTTTAGTTCAGTTCTTGAAATTAGGAGTGATTTTAAGAATACTTTTTACATTTCCAGATTTGTTTATTTTTAAATTAAAAACAGTTTTGTAAGAAACTATTTTAATGTTCCAGATTAAATGCATAAGGATTACATATGTTTTCTTTTTCTTCAAAATTGGAGAATTAAAATAAAGTTTTAAAATCTGAAAAACAAAAGCCCAATTTTCCATTTTTTATGAAATAAAAAATATTGACTAACATAATTTTTTTTAGATTACTACAACCGAGATTAGTCTATGATAGAACAATCCATAGTAAGAGAAAAAAAAAAATCATTTGAAAAAGACTAAATGTACTTGCCACCAGATTATTTATAATGATAAAATTTAATAACCTGTTTATTTTCATAAATCATATAGTTTACTAAGTTGTCAAATTGGTTTTGACTTGTTTTTAATAATATGAAAAAATAAAGTTTTAATTCAATAACACTTATTTTTATTCATCTAAATAACACAAATTACTACTGTTCATATGAAGAAATCTTGAGGAACCAATTTCTCAACATGCTATTTTTAATTTTTTTAGAAATCGGTTAATACTTTTCTTTAAAAGATTTATTAATAAAAAAGTCTATTTTTATTTAAATTGTAATAAATGAATTAATTAATTAACCTTTTTCTACATTAAAAAGAATATTGAATTAAAAAATTTGATACTAGATCAATTAAATAGGAAAATGACAATCAGAATAATAATATGACTAGATATGATTTAGTTAAGTAAAAGTCCAAAGGTATAAATCAAATTATTTATGGTTGAAGGTTTGAATTTTCCATATTAAATTATATCATGTCCATGTAGATTCTAATATGAGATTATCTTAAATATTTTTTCTTTGCCGTTTCAAGGTGGAAAACATTATCCATCTTTGGTTAATTAATTAAGGTTGAAATTTTGGACTCCAACTATTGTATAGGGTATAATACAGTGGGTGGGGAATTAAAGAATGTAATTTGTACTTGTTGTGACAAGCATTTGTATGAAAGAATGTGATTGATACAATTTGATGTTGAGTTGATAATGATATATAATTGTATTAACAAAGGACTAATCCACTTCAAACACAAGAATTCATGCAATATTTTGGTTATCAAAACCAAAGTGACTTCAGCAAAAATCCATGTACATTAATGAAAAAAAAGTATCATTGTATTCATTATTTTTCAACCATCCTTATTTCAATTTACAAATTAAACTCTAAATCTTCAATCAAACAAGATTGATGATAGGTTTAAAAACTTCATATACAATGATCATCAACTCAACCACACTATTGAAAAGGTTTATATTGTTCTTAATGTCGTATAAAATTGTAAAGAAAATGAATTTAGATAGACATGAAAATCATCCTTAAAATATAAGCAAATCATTAGTATGCAACCTAAAGTGCTAGAAGTTAAAAATTATCACAATGACATTTATGAGGATTATATTATTATCCTTCTTCACATAAATTACTTTAAAATATATCATTGAATATTTATTTATTTAAAATTAAATGTTTTCTAACCATCCACATTTATTACATTAGAGATATTTATCTTCTATATCAAGTCACCTCATTCTAAATGTTATCTCAACCTAACAAAATGTAAAAAATTTGTCATTTTTATATTTATTTTTTCCACGATAATTTTTATGATAAATTATCTAATACTTAAAACAACCTTTATACATGTTTTTTTTAACTAAGTATTGGATCCTTTTATTTGACTAAATACTAAATAGTTCACCAAAAGAACAAAATACTTTCAGAGAGTTCTTACTATGACAATTTGTAACTTGATTAAATACAAACTCTTCTTCAATTATATGAATGTTTCAAACAAATCTTTCCTATTTTATTTATTTTTCTTCAATTATGTTTTATTATTTTGTAACTACGTATTTTTAGTTTCAAGTCATTGGTATGAGATTAATTTACTTCAAATTCTTATGTCATCTTAACTATATAGAAACTGCTTCATTAACTATCATAAAATTACTCTAATTATAAACATTACCATTTAAAATATACACGTTTCTATTTTATTTTAAATCATAAGTATAACATCCACGATTCAAATTTAACAACTTATACTCATATTATAAAATTAAGCAATATATAATGACAACTATTATAAAATTTGACAAATAATTAAACTACTCGTAAAATAATTATTATAAAATTTAACTACTATCAAATTTATTTTTATCATCAATTATATTTCAAAATAAATAATAATCTCAATTTTATTAATAACTTATACATTTTTCAGATTCTCAAAATTAACCATCATATTATAATCTAATTATGGATTATCATTATTAAAAACTTCTAAACTTTATTATAATTATTTATTTATTTATTTATTAAAATGTTCCAAATTATGTATTTTCAATTATAATACAATATAATTTTTAGAACATATTGTTACTGAAAACAATATTAAGCAAGAGAATTCATTATTGAGGTTAACTTTTACTTGTTCTTTGTTACTGAAAAAGTCACAGGCTTCATAAGCAAGAGAATTTTAAGTGGTACTGCTGAACCAAACCAAAGTCCTGGTCTTTTGTGTACTACCAACCATAGTTCTAAACAGAACACAGAACATCCTAATTTATTAATCATTAAAAAAAGTTGACTAGGAATTGAAAGACAGCCAGGTCATGAATTGAATAAACAACTAAATCCTGCAAAACATACCTAACATTAGCAATTTTTTAATAGCCTTTTCAATCTTAGGATATTGTTTTAAAATTTATTCTACTAATTTTATTTATTTTTTTAAATAAATTAATATAACTTTTTCAGTTAAATTTATGATAACGATGTTATTGCTATAATATATTGCACTTGTTATTTCTATCATGTATGCCTTTTATCAATGATCAATTTTCATTGAGTAAAACAAATACACAGTATTTGTTGATAAAATTAAATGAAATGATAATATGTTTTTTCTTTAAAAGTATGGTCCAATCTGTTCAAACTTTACATCTCAGCATTCTACACTGATCCCTAAATCTTCCCTTTGTGTCCTTTTAGGCTGAAACTTCCAAGTAGACGAAGCCAAAGCCAACAAGGCTGACCAAACTGGTCCCTCTCATGCCCACTCGCCAGCAGGGATATTTTATTGTCGATGTGGGACTCACATGTTCAAAATTCCAACTTTCACTACTACTATATACTTGCTTGGTCAATTGAACACGTTTTGTAAACTTGGTCATGGACAATATTAACATAAAATTTCATCTCATATATATATATATATATAAGTTCATGTGTACATCCTCCAATATCCACATTAAGGAAGTTATTCTTAGAAGCAAGAAATTGAGAAGAATTGAGAAGAGAATCAAGATTAGGGTGAGAGAATGTATGTGACTAGGCCTCTGTCTCTGTTTAAGAAGTCTCAAGATGCTCTCTCATTGCCTCCACCAGAAGGCCCCAATTCTGGCATTTTGGTGATCCAAGATGAAGATATGGAGCCAACCTCTTGTTTTGGGTTAGGAGAGTTCCATGAGGTGAAGGAGTTGCCTTTCCCTCAAAATTTAAACCTTGAGTTGTTCTATAGATCAGGTATTTCACTCAATAGAACCACTCATTACCACCATGTTGCCTTCATTCCAGTTCTGAACCAGCCCTTGTCTTCCAACAAGTACTATGTCATAAATCTAAATGGGAAAAAAAGAGGGTAAGCTTTCATTTCATTATGCAAGTTAGATTTTCCTTGCTTTTTTGACCGTTTATTTCCCTTTCTAACCTGAACAAGTTTAAGGTGATTCTATTGCAAATTTAAGGTTTAATCTTTTTGACAAGTTTAAGGTTAAGGATTATGCTGATGTAATTTGCATTTGGTTGTGCAGGGAGGCGTACATTAACTCGAAGGAGGAGGATTTGGACACATTCTGTTTCTACAATGCTGTGACTGATGTACCACTACATCCAATAGATACCAGTGACACACATCAAGAGTTTGAGATATATCCTAGGAGAAGCAAAGTTACTTTCAGGAGTGGTTTTTCGGCTAAGTCTGTTGCCCCACATGGATACCCTCCAAGATTTTTGAGTAGAAGGTGGAAAGTGAGTGCTTCAAGTGCTTCTAGTGATTCAAGTCTAAGTGAAGCATCAGGGTTGAATGAGGCCCTGCGAGCCAGCAAGCCAGAATTCAAATTCTCCTTAGAAAAGAAGTGTTCAGACAGCGTTGCTGTGGGAAAATGGTATTGCCCCTTCATGTTTGTCAAGGAAGGAACTCACAAAACATTGAAGGAAGAAATGAGAAAGTCAATGTTTTATGAGATGACTCTGGAGCAGAAGTGGGAGCAAATCTTTTCATGTGAGAATGAGAATGAAGAGGCAAAGACTGTGATTGTGGATGCTGTGGTTCAAAAGGAAGTGGTTGTAATTGCTGGCTGGGAAGCTGTGACAGATGAAATGGATATTGCTGAAGGTTTTGTGTGGTTCCATAGTTTCAACAATGTTGGAGAAAAGAGAAGTGTGGGATTGAACACTGCAGTGGTTGAGAGAATGAAGTGGGAGCAGGAAAGAGTGGGGTGGAATGGGGGAAAAGAGAAGCAAATTAGAGTGAAGAAAGTGGAAGAATATAAGGGGAGTAATAGGTGGAGAAAATTTGGATGTTATGTGTTGGTGGAGACTTTTGTACTAAAAGCATTGGATGGAAGCACATTACTGACCTATGCTTTCAAACACCATGATGAACTTAGGAGTAAATGGGAATGAAGACTATTGGTATTGGTTTAAGACTATGCCAAACTCACACATCCATATCTGTGTATAAGCCTCAGTGGGAGAAAAGAATGACTGATTTGTAGTTTACTTTCAATTTTGTGAGATTTTGTTGACTGAGTTTGTTCATTCATGTAGTTTCATTGTAATCATTTTGATATTGCTTGCATATTATAAGGATAAACCATAATCTTTCTCCATATGCTGTATCATCTATTGGATCATGTGCTTCCTAGAGATATACCTGTATTGGGCCATGAGCTTTAACTATATATGTATGGAGTCACAAACTTGAAAACAGAATACAATGACCAGTTGAGTGAAATCTTCTTCTCAAAATCAAGTTCTACAATTAGAGATTGAAATTGTATTTAGCACTCTAAAATTTTGGTGTAAATTAATTATTTAATTTATGATTATTGTGTCTGTGATGTATTTGATTTTAAATTTAGTTAATATATTTATACTTTGGAATAATTAGTTTTTCTTATAAAATTTAAATTTCATTATTTTGTATTGTGATTCAAATATTTGAAATTATAAAGTTAATATTTTATAAGAAAATATTTTAATCAAGATTTAAAATTTAGTTTTCAAATATTTTTTTATTAGTTATTTTAGTCTAATTATTATTGCTTTAATATCTTCCCATTCACATATTCTTTAGCTATGAAAACAAATTAGGTCTAATCAAATGATACCATATTAACAACCAAACAAATAAAAATATAAAAGAGATGAATTATATATATTTCTTGCTAGATCAAAATTTAGAAGACCCTTTAATTTGGTTTTGATTTTGTATTTAAATAACAAAGTATAAGTATTAGGTCTTGTCACATACAAATACATTGTTTAACCAACTGTACATAAGTATTTTTGAGTGAACATATACAAACACTATTTATTAGGTGTTTCATCTAACTTAACAAGCTTAAACATTTCTTAGTAGATATCGAATATTTATAAATTCTTATTCTTTATGAGCAAGAAATGATTGCCTTTTTGTTTCTCTCAAGAGGATCTCACAAAGAAATGTCCATGCAAATTATTATTTTTTTTTTTTTTGAAAAGATGGAATGTTATAGTGTTACGAAGTCAGCCAACTATATCAAGCCTCATTCTTTTCAATAAATAGGAAAAAAAACTACCTTCCTAGGCTTGATATGTCATGTTGTGTATAAGAGGAGTTGCATAAGAAGCCACATGCAATTAATGCTACTTGGAAACCATTCAATTTATCTACTTGCTTGGACAAGTACATAACACATATAAAAAGATGAAAGGCTTGTAAACCTCACAACAACTCCAAAAGAATTTGCAACAAATCTTTTCTTCTCAACTCTTTATAAAGAAGATCTTCATGAATAAGAAAGGTTGACAACACTTACAGAATTTGTTATTAACGCTTTCAAGATTTAAAGCAATCATGTGCCTTCTATGATGAGGACTTCAAATTGCTCCCAGGATGTTAAGAAAATTCCACTCCAAGCTCTTAAGATCACAAAGCCATGATTCCAAGAAGGCGAGTCTTGGAAGATGATTAGGTAATTTTGGAGTTCTTTTAGTTAGGGTGGCTTGCAGATTGGTTGGAGAGCGTTCTTATTTAGGTTAGGTGAAAATTATAATTTGTTTGGTGGTGGAAAAATGGAAAGGCTAAATGGTATGGTGTTGGTGTTTGTAGGGTTTCTTGGAGAGTCTCTTTGGTGCTTTTGGTGTAGGTGGTGAGGTGTTATTTTTGGCCAGATTTGATTTTGTGTTTTGGGTTGATGTTTGATAGCTTTTGTGGATGGAGGGGATAAGAGGTGAAAATATTGACAAGCTTACAATATAGATGCAAGAAATGGAATTGAATAAAGACAATGGATGAAGATGCTAATGGAAATTGAAAATGGAAGAAGAGTAAGGAAGGGTAGTGAGTTCCTTACCCAAGGTACACATCCAAACAATTATGATCCTTCAGGGTCTCTTGAGACTCTTCTTGGAGGCTACAAGAAGATAAGTGAATGGAATGCTACTTGGGAAAACTTAACCAAGTAACTTTGTTCTCATATTCAAACTCACTCAAAAGCTTTCAAGGTAAAGTGTATTGTATTCTCAAATGTGTGTGTTTTACATGGAGTGGTACTCTTTAATAACACAAGGAGTTGCACCATCCAAGCCTTAAAGGAAATTGTAGGGCTTCTCTTAACACATGATCTCTTTAGGGTTTCATTATCCTACCCTAGGTTTAGATTTATCTTAGAAAACAAACATAAAAAACTATGAAGAAAGTTGTTAAACAAGGTTATTCTAAACTATGCCTCTTTTCAATCTTTTTTTTGTGATGTCAGAAACTTTCTTTTAAGATTACATATTTTTATTCTTTAATTTGTCTTCTCTAAATTTTTTTTCATTGATTGAAGATTTCATTTTCTGGTTCTCATCATTCTGTGTGAAGAATAACACTATTCGTATTCATAGCTAACTAGAAGAGTGTTTTCAAACTTAGGACATTTATCTCTTTTAGTGAGCAAAACACATGATCTTTTATATCACAACCTTTGTGTAAAGAAAGTGTTTTAACTAGTAGTGATTAGTCAAAAGAATACTTGTACTTAGCTAGAAGTGGGTATGTCCACATAATACTTGTAGCTTGTCGCAACCGGTGTCACGACGGGGATGACGGATAAAAATAATTTATTTTAATTTTCAAAACAGAGGAGTCGCCACCATAGTTTATATGAAAAACTATGAAAAAACCGGAAAAAGATAGGCAAGTCTATGAAAACCGAATTTTGGGTTCAGGAGTCGGTTACGTGTGGAGAAGGTATTAGCACCCCCACAACGCTCGTCCTAAGACGGTACCTTTAATTAAATAAATAAAATGAGTGTAATTTTTAAAATGTTTATTTTCCCAAAAGAATGAGACAAAAATGAAGATAAAAACAAATAAAAATATTTTTTTTTTAATTTTGGAAGGGGCCCGACAAGGTTTGACCTTGCTTCTACGTATCTCCATCAGGAACGGAGAATCAGGGTTACGTAGTTCTTTGGATAAAATTGTTTGTCGGGTTGATATTTTTATTTGTGACATACCATTTGATATTTAAGAAATATTTGGAATAATAATATTAAATATCGTATGACGCATATGGCCATTTGATATCTAATATTATTAAAAAAATAACATTTATTATTAAAAAATAATATTCCAAAATTTTATTTCTAAAGTTTATATTAAATATCGTATGACGTACGCATGTGACCATTTGATATTTAAAAACTTTAAAATAATAATATTAAATATCGTATGACGCGTGTGGCCATTTGATATCTAACATCATTAAAAAATATAATATCCCAAAATTTTATTTCCAAAATTTTGTATTAAATATCGTGTGATGTGTGCAGCCATTTGACATTTAAGAAACATTTGGAATAATAATATTAAATATCGTATGACGCGTGTGACCATTTGATATTTAACATTATTAGAAAACATAATATCCCAAAATTTTATTTTCAAAGTTTTATATTAAATATCGTGTGATGCGTGCGACCATTTGAAATTTAAGAAACATTTAGAATAATAATATTAAATATCGCATGACGCGTGTGGCCATTTGATATTTAACATTATTAGTAAATATATTATCCCAAAATTTTATTTCTAAAGTTTTATATTAAATATCGTATGACGCGTGTGGCCATTTGATATTTAAAAACACCTTAGAATAATAATATTAAATATCGTATGACGCGTGCGACCATTTGATATATAACATTATTGACAAATATAATATTTCAAAAATTTATTTATAAAGTTTTAGTAATCCAATTTATTTTTTATTAAAATAATAAAATAATAATAATTATAACACAATAAAATAAAATAAAAATAAAACATGCAAGATATAAGCTTAAAATATAGAGGTACACAAATAAAAAAGGTTGTAGTTTTAAACTGGCCTTTTTTAGGTTGGTGGTGCAATGGTAATGTAGGGGGTACGAATAGTTTTTATTATTTTTTTAGGTTGGTAGTGCAATGGTAATGTAGGGGACGCGAATAGGAAGGCCCCAACTCCACAACCCTAGGTCATCATCACCTCAACCCTAAGCTACCACCACCTTACTCCAAACCCATGTTTTGGGAGTACAAAATACATGAACAAAATACAGAGAAGAATGTAGGGAAGATGAATGATGATGAATTTTTTTTTTATTATTTAAGAAATAAGAAAAAAAATAAAATGCCATAAAGAGCAAAAGGACCTCCTTTTTTTTATTTTATTTTTATCTTTATATGAAAATGAAATGATGAAGAAATAAAAAAAACATCATAGGAAGATAAGAACACAGGATTTATAAATTTCAAACTTCAAGATCCATATGAAAATCTAAACCTTATAAATCATACATGTGAATGTTCTTCAAAAATGATAGCCTCCTTTCCAAAAGTTCCTTGCTTCTCAGTTTTAAACTGGGTGTGGATAGTAAGACAGAAGAATCAATCTTCTCTTCTTCTCTACTTTCTCTCTCTTTTTTATTTTTTTTTTTTGTCTCTCTCACAGTGATCAATAGTTCCTTTTTAACGTAAGAGCAGTTACTACTTAAGTGAATCTCCTTTTTTATTATTTAATTTATTTTTATTTTGAAAGTAGTTCAGAGCAGTTTTGAAAGATTGACTCTTTCTTTTTTTTTCTTTATTATTAAAGATGAAGTGTAGATGAACGTGAGATGAAACAGTTTGAGTACAGTCATATTTTATTTTTTATATTTTTTGTTATTGTGAAATGAGAACAGGGTGGTTCAGAGCAGTTTTAAGATTGAATGATTCTTTTTTATTTATTATTTTAAAGATGAATTAAAAGAAACAGTTTTAAAACAATTTCAATTTCTTTTTATGTATTTTTATTTTATTTATTATTCTATTTTTATTTTTATGTTAATTATTTATTTATTTATTTGATTTTTCATTTCTTTTCTTTATTATTATTTTTGTTTACTTTGTTTTTCTGTTTTTGTTAACTGTTATTATGTTTTATGTTTTGTAAAAAATGGATAAATTCAAACCTCTTTTTATTTGTTTTATTATTTATTATTTTTTAATAAAAACCTAAATTAATCAAGTGTATATATTTTTTCTATTTATTATTTTCTTATTCATTTTTTTATTTTGATTATTTAATTAATTGTAGACACATTTTTTATTTTTTTATTTTTAATTTATTTATCTGGACGAAATCGGGTGTTGACATAACTTAACTAAAAGTGGCTATGTCCAAGAAAGAAGAAACAACAAAAGGTAGTGGGAAGCAAAGAGATACCAAAGAAATACCTTCCTTATGAAATGACAACAGGAGATGACGAAGCACTCATAAAAGCTTTAGGACTCAAAGGATGGAAGGGAAGAAATACCGAGACGAAACGATGGCTAAATATAAAGTAAAATGAAACTCTTCAAACATTTAGCATGAAACGGTGACACTTGAAAACATGTCACAAGAAGGTAGAACGTGAGTCCCCAAAATAATGAAACACATAAAAAAAAGACAAAACTCATTATTACTAATAAGAACTCCTCATAATGCATATTGAAAAATGAGCCACATCATACCGACTAAAAAAGCCAAAGCAAACTCGACTTTACGAGAGTCATGCAAACGCTGATCTCAGCAATTATCTTTTACAAACCCAAAAAGGTTAAAACTACAAATTCGTTCATCCCTCAAATAGGTCCACACACACCACTTTATGGATTTTGAGCTTGTGGTTTATGTACCTACCTATTGTGATTATTGTATATCTTTATTATATATATGTTTTTATTTAGTAATATTCCATGAGATATGATTGGTTATATGGGATAGGTATTGATTGTATTAGCAGATCTTGAACGAGTTTGAATGAATCTGTAAGAGAAAGTTTAGGGAAACATTGGTGTATATATTTTAATCTTTTGAAAAATAAAGTTGTGGGGTATTTTGTCATGGTAATAGAGCTAGACCCATACAACATGTTGAATCATGGCTGAAGAACCCAATGATGGTAACCGTCAACGGAAAACTATCTCACCTTACGACTTAACCACTCTTGACAATCCTGGTCACTTGATTATACAAGTACAATTGAAGGGTCATTCAACTGAGAAGATGACCGGCAGTGGTGGCTCAAGGCTTTAAAAGGCCTAAAACGAATAAAAAAAATGAGGCCTTTTTTAAATTAATAAAATAGTTAAAATTATAATATTTTTATTTAAAATTTATTTTTCGAGCTTTTTATGATGCAAAATTACCTATTAAATTATTATAATTAATTTCATTTAAAAATCTTTTTCAATAGACAATAAAGCTAATTTGTTTAATCTTTGTCTTCACCTATATTTATATTGTTATCTTCACCTAAATTTATATTGTTATGTTTTTCATTCAAGGAAGACTCACCTGTATTTTCTAATTCACTTTTTTGTTTACTTTTATAAACTTATATTGTTATGTTTTTCATTCAAAGAATACTCACATGTATTTTCTAATTTATTTTTTTTTGTTTATTTTTATAAATTTATCTATGGCCCCTTTTTGTGTTCAACAAAAAGTTCAACTCTTCTTTTTTTTTTTTTTTTTTTTTTTTAATAATTTTTTTAAATTTTTTTTTTTTTTTTTTTTTTTTTTTTTTAAGTTTTGAATAATCTGATTCAAATTTTCTAGTTGCTATATTTGTATATTTTTATATAAAATAAGTCTAAGTTAAAAAGATAAAATCTGATTGTCAAGATAATAAACTTGATCATCCAAGTCTTCTATTATCATATTATCTTTGGAGATCCTGTCTTTTGGTATGTTTTTAAATATAATTTGTACTTTTAAATTCTCTTCCTTGGATCTGCACAAATTATTTTAAGATTAATTAAGCAATAATGAAAAATAAAAAAAATTGGGATCAATTATCAATCTTATATTATTTTTACCTAATATTGATGCACTCAAAGGGAGCAAAAGTGAACACAAACTCTTCTTCAATCAATCTACTGCTCAAAGTCTCCAAGTAAAGACACGCCCATAAATGCACAGTATAGAATGATGATAAAATATGAAATGAAATAAATTTAAAATTGGGAACAAGTTGAAATAATATTATGGAAGGAATAAAGAGACAGAGGAAAAAATGAGATAAATGAAGAAAGAAGGGAAGAAGTGAAAGAGTCCAATAATGATAGGACGTTGAAATAATCTTATGGAAGGAACAAAGAGATAGAGGAAGAAAAGGAGAAAAGGAGATAAGTGAAGAAAGAAGGAGAAGTGAAAGAGTCGGACAATGATAGGACATATAAAGAGATGATATCAATTAGTTAAAATATAGAAAAGAGATAAACTAGAAAGTTTTGATATGTAAGATTCCTTGTTCAACTTTTTTTCTTAAATATTATTAATTTATTATAAGAAATTTTTTCTTAAATATTATTAATTTATTATAAGAAAGTTTCAAAAATATTATTCATTAAATAGTATTTATAGTATTAATATAAATTTAAAGTCATTAAATAATATTTATAGCACCAATGTAAACTTAAAGTCAGTTAAAATATTTAAATTTTTAATTAAACTTTTGTTAATATAATTTTAAAATTAAATATTTTTTATTTTATAATAATATATTAGTATTAAATTTTTTTGAGGCCTTGAGGGTTAAAACGTATTAAATTTTTTTTAGGCCTTGAGGGCTAAAGAGTATTAAATTTTTTTGAGGTCTTTTAGGCCTTTGAGACCTAAAGCGTATTAAATATTTTTGAGGCCTTTCAGACCTTGAGGCCTAAAGCGGTTGCTTTACCTGCTTGGGCCTTGAGCCACTCTGATGACCGGTAAACAAGTATCATAGATAATAGACACAAGAGCCTCGAACCACATAACAGGAAATTTGAGTGGTTTACATAACTTACGAGTCATATCTCCATGTCCTGTTGGTTTACCAGATGGGAGTAATATTGTGGCTACCAAGGAGGGATCCATTATTTTTGGCAATGATTTTGTCCTTGAGATTGTTTTATATGTGCCTGAATTATCTTGCAATTTAATTTCTGTGTCGCAATGTATAAATCATTTCAATTGTACAATTCAGTTCACTCATAACATGTGAACATCGAGATAAACTCTATTATTTCAAGGGATACCGCGTATTATGGCTTTGAAGGTTGACAAAGGGATGTCTTTGGATCTTTGCATCAACGATTGGGGCATTCGTCTATACAAGTTACCAAGATAGTTTCAGGTGTAGACCTTGAGAAAGGTACTGAAAATTTGAATAAATGTTGCGATGTTTGTCAAAGAGCAAAACAAACGAAAAATAAATTTCCCATAAGTGATTTTAGAGCATCCGACGCTTTTGAATTAATACACTATGATTTATGGGGCCTCTATAGAAATGTCTCTTCATGTGGAGCATCCTATTTTTTGACTATTGTTGATGATTACTCTAGAACTGTGTGAATTTATTTGTTGATTGATAAGAAAGAGGTGTCAAGTACTTTGAAAATGTTTTTTCTCCATGATGAAGCGTTAGTTTAATAAACAAGTGAAAATTATAAGGACCGACAATGGAACAGAATTTACTTGCATGAAAAATTAGTTTCTTGAAAATGAAATAATTTTTCAAACATCTAGTACGGGGACACTACAACAAAACGGGCGTGTTGAACGTAAGCATCTAACATATATTAAATGTAACTCGAGCTTTGAGATTTCAAGGATGTTTACCTATTGATTTTTGGGGAGAATGTGTTCTCAGGCCTGGTTACTTGATAAATAGAACTCCTTCCTCAGTTATGAATGGAAAGACTCCTTATAGAATGCTTTTTGGTTGTGACCCTACCTATGATCATCTATGAGTGTTTGGATCATTATGTTATGCTCATAAACAATAGAGGTTAGGCAATAAATTTGATTCCCGAAGTAGGAGATGTATTTTTGTGAGATATCCATATGGGAAAAAGGGATGGCGTTTGTATGATATAGAAACCAATGAATTTTTTGTCTCACGAGATGTCAAGTTCATAGAAACAAATTTTCCTTTTGCTAATCTTCCTAAAGAAGACCTGCCTACAATTTCTGGTTTGGGTGGGTTTGATGTTGATTTGGAGGAGGTTGATGATTTGAGAAAAAGAGATGGAGCAAGATATGACGATCATGTTGTGCCTGATGCAATACTAGTGCACATGAAGTTGATGTTATTCCGCTAATAAATAATACTTCTATACAAGAAGCAAATAAGCAAGATGATCAAGAATTTCATGAGGAATTGTTGGGTCGAGATCACAAACAGAAAAAACCATTAGTTTTGTTGCATGACTATGTCACTCATACAATACATAAATTGAGTTCGTTCCCTCTAACACCTAAACCGCAACATTCCTCAAGTAATTCCTATCCCATTGCATACTATGTGAATTGTAATAATTTTCCCTGTGACATAGAATGTTTCTTACAACAATACATGCTGATCGTGAACCTGTGACATATTCTGAGACAGTAAAAGATGAGGATGGCGAGATGCAATGCGACGTGAGATACAAGCATTGGAAAAAGTGACACATGGGAGATAGATGACCTACCACCAAACAAGAAGGCACTAGGTTGCAAATGGGTCTACAAAATCAAGTATCACTTGGCACAATGGAAAGATTCAAAGCTAGGCTTGTAATCTTTGGGAATCACCAAGTTGTAGGGATTGACTACACTGAGACTTTTGCTCCAGTTTCTAAGATGACTACAGTGAGAGTATTTCTTGCAGTAGCTGCTGCAAAGAATTGGGAGGTTCATCAAATTGATGTTCACAATGCCTTTCTTTATGGTGATCTTGAAGAGGAAGTTTATATGAAGTTACCGCCTGGTTTCCAAGTCTCGGTTCCTGTCAAGGTGTGTAAGTTGAAAAAGTCACTCTATGGGCTTAAGCAGACTCCTCGGTGTTGGTTTGCTAAACTCTCGACTGCATTGAAGGGATATGGGTTTTAGCAATCATACTTAGATTATTCTTTATTCTCCATGAACAATGGTAACATTCACCTCAGTGTGCTTGTGTATGTTAATGATCTAATTGTTGCAGGGAATGATAGTGCAACTATCCAAAGATTTAAAGCCTATTTGGGTACTTGTTTTCATATGAAAGATTTGGGTGTCTTGAAGTATTTCCTTGGTGTTGAAATCACGCAAAGTCCAAATGGATTTTACTTGTGTCAAAGGAAATATACACTTGATATAATTTTTTTCTGAAGTTGGTTTGTTGGGCGCTAAACCCGCTCTTGTTCCTATAGAACAAAATCATCGTTTGGCTTTCTCTACTAGTACATTACTTGCTGACCTAGAGTCATACCATCGTTTGATTGGACAATTGATTTATTTGTGTTTCACACGGCCCGAAGTGTCTTATTGTGTTCATGTTTTGTCTCAATTCATGCAACAACCAAAGGAGGATCATTGACATGCAGCACTGCGAGTTGTTTGTTATGTGAAACAGAATCCAGGACAAGGTATCTTGTTGAGTAGTAAATGTGACCTATGTCTACATGGATGGTGTGATGCTGATTGGGCTAGGTGCCCGCTGACCCGGAGATCACTTATGGGTTGGATAATATTTCTTGGTGACTCTCCTATCTTCTGAAAAACAAAAAAGCAACATATTGTGTCCAGATCATCTACTGAAGCTGAGTATCGCTCAATGGCTATGACTACTTGTGAATTAAAACGGTTGAAGGGAATATTTTATCTAGTCTTAACGTGATACACACTACACCAATGTTATTGCATTGTAATAGTCAAGTTGTTCTACACATATCTCAGAATCCAGTTTTTCATGATAGAACCAAGCACATTTAAGTAAATTGTCATTTTGTTCGTGATGTCATTATTCTCGGGGATATTAGTCCCAATTTTGTTCCCATCAATGAACAACTTGCAGATATTTTTACCAAGGTATTGGGAAAACAACAATATTCTTTTTTACTTCGCAAGTTGGGCATTCAAGATCTTCACGCTCCAACTTGAGGGGGGTATCATGATTATTGTATATCTTTATTATATATATGTTTTTATTTAGTAATATTCCATTAGATATGATTGGTTATATAAGATAGGTATTGATTGTATTAACGGATCTTCAACGGATTTGTAGGAGAAAGTCTGGGAAAACATTGGTGTATATATTTTAATCTTCTGAAAAAAAAAGTTGTAGGGTCTTTTGTCACTATCCGTGTATGAGATATATGAAGATACACATAATAGTATAAAAGTCTAATCAAATGAATTGCAGTTCAATTAAATCTCACATAATTCAGTCAAATCAGATGCAACCATATAACTTGGATATTTGTATTGTCATAATTGATTGAATGACATATTTTATAATCAATTATATCTCTGATTTATCTTTTCAACACCACAACTTATACCTAAAAAGGCTTATAAATACAAATTAATTCCATAAGAGGTATTCACTCAATTCTCATACTCACTTATATACTTATAATTTTCAAAGTTCTTACTGACTTGAGCATTAAAGAATCTTCTGTAATTAAATCTTTCATGTTAGTTTCAGAAAACTCAACTATTCCTTTTTAGAGTCATAATTTGTTTTGCAAAACATGCCATCTTCCTCCACCTTGAGAGAGTAATCTCTTTTTCTAGTAAAAATAACTTTGCTGATATAATAATATATATTAATATTTTAAATATGAAAATAAAATAAACATATTAATATATTGAATTTTCTTTTATTTGTGATGCCCATCTCCCCTTGTAAAACTACAAAACTTTCTTTCACCACACCAGTTTTCAATTGGTGACAATTTTAAGCAATTACCAGGTCCATAACATTAAAAAAAAAGTCTTTATGAGTAACGAATAGCACAAATAAACTTAATCCCATAATTAATATTTTTCACGACATTAAATCTATAGATTTTTCTTACTTATATATTTATTATTTTACTTTTCTATTTTTACTAATCATATTTACTTTTGTATATCAATATTTTTTTTCTCAAATAAAAGTTATATTTCAATTTTGTTTTAGGTTTAATATTTTTTTATATTATAATTTTTTTAATTTTATCTTATTATTTTAAATGTTTTAAGTTTAATTTACTTTTTTTAACACGAGTTATTGTAATTCTTTTAGTCACATAATAATTGTGTTATAGTGATCAGATGAAAAACTTCATATGTAATATCTTTTTGTAGTTAGCATTATAATTATATATGACAATATATACATATTATTCTATAAATAAATTATATAAAAAAATTGGTATGTAAAGTACCTACATTATATTTATATATGAAATTTTTTTCTGTATGTTGTTTATATATAGTATTTAAACATTGTATCGGATATTTTCAGATAAAATTATTTTTTTAGTGTATTAGTTGTCATTCATTATTCATTCTTTGGTTGATCAATTTAACTGAAGAATGTTTGCAGTGATATAATATAAATTATTAAACCTTTTTTTATTTAATTTAATTATAGATTTGGATTCATCCTTAGAATTTAATAAGTCAGTTGTCATTCATTATTCATTCTTTTGGTTGCATCAATTTAACTAAAGAATGTTTGCAGTGATATAATATAATTATTAAACCTTTATTTTACTTAGTTATAGATTTGGATTCATCCATAGAATTTATCCATGACCACTGATAGGGACAAACCGATGTCAGTGACTCCAACACTTAAACTTGGACTCTAACACTTTAGTTGTCCAGCAACTCTATCCACAGCCGAATCCTTTGCCCAGAAAATAATAAATACATACATATATATATATATATATATATATATATATATATATATATATATATATATATATATATATATATATTTATATATAAGATAATAAATATATATATATGACATATTAAATGTTTAACTAAAAGAATTTAAAAAAATACATATATTATTAATTTACATATTTTATTTTATTAATCTCCCTCCCTCTTAATTATTAAACTTTTTTTATTTATTTTCTGTTTTTATAAGATTATTTTATAATTGTCTCATTATTTTGATTTCTTTCTATTTTATAAAAAATTGAAAAAATATTTTTGAAATAAACTTATAATTTATTTTTTTATGTATATTAATTATTTAAAAAATATTACTATTACAGATAAATTTGGCATTATTAATTAGATAATAAATTTATAAATAAGTTTGAATAAGATAAAAAAAAAACTAATTTGTTTAAGTATTGATAAAATAAGTAATTTTTAAAATAACCATTCATTTAAGAAGTGCATATTATTTGCTTAATAATAAACAAGTAAAGCACTGCTTATTTTTCAATTGAACAAATTAGATAAATACACAAAAAAGCAAAAATCTGTTTATTCTATGAGAAGAACACTTCCATTATAAAATATGTGCAAATGAAGTCGTTTATAATATTTTATATTTAAGATGAATTACTTAATATTTGCTTTATAAAATATGTACAAATGAACTCATTCATAATATTTTATATTTAACATGAATTACATAATATTTTTTGTATGTTATGCTTTAAAAATAAACTATATCAGAATAACTGTGTTGGTGCTGTGTTCGATATCCATGCATGTTTGACTACGTGTTTCATAGCAAATAACTTGGCAGAGTATTTCAGCCTGCAATTTGTCATCTTTGTAACATACAATATTAGAAAGTCACCTATTTCAGTGTAATCTAAATCCAAATCCAAAAGCCGAACAAAATATCTCTCTAGCTTGTAACAGATAAACATTATCATTTCACTTTTTCCTGATAAGACATAGAATTTAGAAATCTAGCATATATATGTACATTCATTAGAAGCAAAGATTGAATTCTAAGGAAATAACATCAGAAAGATCAGAGGAAAAATGTATGTGACAAGACCAGTTTCTATGTACAAGAGGAACCCTGAGGCTGTTTCAGATCCTCCATTAGGACCAAATTCAGGTTATCTCGTAATATGGGATCAACCTCCAGCTTACACTTGTTTCGGATTACGTGAGGACCCAGAAATCAAGCATCTTCCTTTTCCTCAAGACAAGAACTTAACCATCACAGACACATACACTAGCCATTCAGCTCAACAAAATCAACCTCCCAACCAAACCATCGCATACTGGGACAAGGTCTTGTTCATTCCAGTATTGAACCAGCCACTGTCTTCAAACCGCTACTACGCCATAAGAAGGGATGGGATATATCAAGGGTATGGATCAAATTTTTCTATTTCAGTTTATATGATATTAACTATAATATTAGACCATCAGAATTAATTATGCATGATAAGAAAAATTTGAAAAGTTCATCTTGAATAAGTATCTAGTTTCCAACTTCAATATTATATATATTTTATCCAATTTGTGTTTATGTGATTTTGACATTTATTCTGCTTTTGGAAGTATTATGGACATATCAATTTACTTAGATGTAATCTGGTTTTTTTCTGAAACATGTACATTTGACTGTGTTTGAACCAAAATATTGGCTATTTTATAATAATTTCTTGTTTTAAAGCGATTTAAAGAAACAGAAGCATTATGTCTTTATATTAATCTCTAGGTGAATTTGTTTCAGTGAAGCAAACACAAGTTCAAAAGAAGAACAAAAAGCAAATTGTTTCTGCTTCAGCTTTGTCAAAGATGTTGAACCAAGACCTTTGGTTCCCTCTGATGATTATCAAAAGGTTGAAATAACCAAGAAGCATAATGGTTTTCATGCAAAGTCTGTTGCCCCAGATGGAATTCCTCCTGACTTCTTGAGGAGTAAAGGTTGGCGTGTAAAGGCTAGCACTCCCCGGAATTACCATTTGGATGAAGCTTTAGGCTGCAATGACTCTTTACGTTCCAAGCTTCCAGATTTCAACTTCCCATTGTCTAATGATAGTTCTGAATCAGTGGTAGTTGGAAAGTGGTACTGCCCTTTTATGTTTCTGAAGGAAAGAATGAGATTAAAGGAGCAGATGGAAATGTCCATGTTCTATGAGGTCACACTAGAGCAAAGATGGGAGAAAATATTTTCAAAGGAAATTGCAAACAGTGAAGATAGTGTGCTTGTTGATGTTGTTATTCAAACAGAAGTTGTGAAGGTTGCAGGAAGGGATGCTGTTTGGGATGAAAGTGGTGTAGTTGACAAGGTGTTGTGGTTTAAGAGTGTTGATGAAGTTGGAAGAGAGATGAGTGTTGGACTGAGTTTGGAAGTGGTTGAGAGAATGAAATGGGAGCAAAAGAGAGTAGGGTGGAAAGCAAGTAATGGAAGGCAAGAGAGTGTGATGAGAGTAGAGGAGTTTAGAGGAATGAACAAGTGGGAGAAATTTGGTTGTTATATGCTGGTAGAGAGTTTTGTTTTTAGGAGAATGGATGGAAGTTTGGTGCTGAGTTATGATTTTAGGCATCCACATCAAATTATGTGCAAATGGGAATGAGGGTTATTACAATCTAGTTACCATATGATTGCTTTGGAATGCAAAGCTGGAACAGGAGGAAAAGGTTCACTCTGAGCTTTAACAGTTTGAATTCCAAGTTCTATGTGCTATTTGCAAACTACAGGGGGAAATAGTTCATATGGTTTACATGTATATGGTTTGAATATATGTTATGTTTGCTTTATATGTATGCTTTGTGTACTCAAGAACAATAGTTGTTATGTACATATTTTGTGTGTGTATAATTTTATTATTAAAAGCGAGTTTGGCCCTTTAAGTTTGGACATATAGCAGAGAATGATAGAAGTTTTATGCAGAATGTATATGTGTATATTGCTCGCGTGTAAAATTAGCTTAATTATGAATGAGTGAATGTTATTATAATCTTCATATTTGGATTACAATCTTTTAACTTTGCTTTGATTACACACATTCCCACAAAGGGAATTTGAACTCAGCATACACAACTTGTGTGCGCGAAGTAAGCCTTCCTCTTCATGCCCACTCTTCCATTCTCAACTTCGTATTCTTAGATGTTGTGTGTGATTCAATCATTGACCCATCTGTACTTGCCGTGAAGTACCTTTTGAAATGTCTTTGGTTTCTTCTTGTGTCTGATGTGGGCTGTTACTGCGGAACATTTTAATGCTTGAGTTAGTAATTACTGATTGTAGTAAATTATCCTAAATGAATCGACTTATCTCGAAGTTCTACTCCCATTGTGTCTAATGGAGCTACATGGACCTCTTTGTTGATGTAGTATTATCATTTGTCAATCTTAATGGACATTATACTAAAACTTAATTAGCAAATTAGGAATACTAATGATGATAATTAGTGTTTACATTGTTCTCATAATCGTAACTATCGTTAGATGGTAGTTATGATGAAACAGTTTAGTTAATTTATTTGATTAAAAAGATTGTCAGCTTATTCATTTTAAAAACAATCCCGTAAACCATTTTTAATCGAAAGTCTTAATTAAATCAGTTCCAATTTAATATTTTTAAAATTTTTAAAAGTCTTTAGAGTTCATTTCATTATTTGAGATGCATGTACATGAACTATCAATGTATACACCAATTCTAGCCAAGTAATTCTTTAAGCTTTTCTTGTATTTGACTTTATTTGTCTTTATCAAATACTAAATTATATCATTGCTAATATTTTTATGTGATGACATATAATTGTTGAATGTTGGAGTGTTAACCTCATTGGATATTAAGGTTTATAGCAATGCCTAATTTGTGATCTTCAATAATAAAAAATGCTACATTGTCAATATCTTTTAATTGGATCCTTATTTTTTTCGAAATTCATTATTAGATTGAAAGTTTCTTTCATATAGATCATATATACCAAAATATTATATTGTATTTATATAAAATAAAATCGACATAATAAATAATTTTAAAAATATATTAAAATATGAATAATTAGATCATCTTGTTAAGATGTCAAAATCTATAAATTATCTTATTATTATTGTTCAATGTAATAAAATTTGATATGAATAATCATGATAATATGCAATTATAATGTAACGGTTGGATGGACAAAATTAAATTTTTATATAAAGTGATTGACAGTGTAACATTTTTGTATAACTTATGTTGATCACACTGATAAAGGAACTTGGAGCTTTAATACTTTGTTTACAATGATATATTTTGATGATGAACCATAATGTATTGGGTATTTATTACTTTCATGAATGATTAAGTGTGAATCATTCATTTAGAAGTTTTAATTAAATTATGCATTATACTCTATTTGGACTTAAATAGATATTTTGAAAGTATTAAAAAAAAATACTTTAAGAACAAGATATATAATTGATTATAACCTATTTTAATCCATTTGTATAATTGATCATCTTTAATATTAATTAAATATCTAGAACTTTGTTTCAAGGCATAGGTTAATTGATGATCGATTATCACCCAAATAATAGATTAAGTTTTTCTTTTTAGATTTTTAAATTTAACTAGAAACAAAATAATCAATTAGGTATTGTAGAAATGAATTATCATCAACACTTGTTTTCACATTAATTAATGTTAGTTTCACTAAATAATCTAATTTTTGGTCGTTTATTCCTTTTAGGTATTTATTTGATGCAATCAGATTTTGTTCTTATGAGCTATCTGATTTTGGTTTCCCTTCACAATCATCTGTTAGTTTTATCGGATTCGGATGCACATACTATAATTAAATTAAGCTACTTAATTGAATGAAAATTTTATTTCCAATTTATAGGAAAGTTTTGTGGGTTTTAATTAATTACTGATTTAGTAAAATAGAGTTGTTTCCACACAGAAAGTTTGAGGAAAATGACTTATTATTTATTTAGTTTTAGATCTGTCTAATATAAGATATATAAAAATATTTATAATAATATAAATATAAAATCTAATTATATTAAATATATTTCAATTAAATTAAATAAAATTCTACATATTTATATAACAATAATTGATTGAATAATAAATATTTAATAATTAATAAATTATTTTTTGATTTTAAAATTATTTTTAATATTGTTTAAAATACATAAGTTGAAATATTAAAAAGATAAATACGATTGATTATTAAATCTTTATTATTATTCGATTATTGTTGTATAAATATATTGTATCAAATTTAATTATATTTTATATAATTATGTGTATCTTGGTATATTTTAAATATGATAGATACAAGTTTTATATTTAAACAAATATAATCTTTTTATATTATAATAATTGATTAAATATTCAATTATTAATACTATCACTTATTTATTTTAAATACTTTTTTAAACCTTTCAGTCTAGGCCTAAAAGGATTCAGATTAATTCAATAATCAAATTTTAAATTTATTTACATACTCATAATTATTTTTCTTCTTGACTTAGCATGTGCGATATAATATATATATATATATATATATATATATATATATATATATAGAAATATTTAAAATAATTAAGAAATACAACTTAGTATTAAATATTCGATATTTCATAAATTATTATTATATAAATATATAAATTATATAATTGCGTCCGATCTGATTAAATTACATGTGATTTAATTGAATTGTAACCTATTTAATTAGATTTTTATACTGTTACGTAATATTTGGATATAGGTAAATACAAGTTCTTAAAAAGTATTTCGATTGAATTTTGTAGACATTATTTTTAATATCTTTTAATTAATAAAATATTCAAAAAATAATAATGATAATAAAAACAGGGTATTTCAAGTTAGCAAAAACACGCTACGATGAAAATTTTTTAAAGGATATGGATACAAGGTCTCTAGAAGAAAACTAATATCAATTATGTGATTTTTTCTTTATGATAGGATAAAATTCTTAGAAGGAAAGAAATATTAATTATTTGATTTTGTTTGTATCAAATTATCATGGATTCTATTTATTTTGTGTTTTATGAGGTTGTAATATTTTTATTTATTTTCTTTCTTTAGCTATACCTAGAATGCGTACATTATTTATATATATCGAGCTCTTTGTTTTTATCAATACATAGAAAAACAGAGAGAATATTTTCATTTTCATATTCTTTGCTTAATTTTGTTCATCTCTTTATTTTCATAATATGGTATCAAATCTCTAATTTGATAGCTCTGTTTACTACATTTATCATGGCCAAAATTGTTTCCCTCACAAGATTTTAGTTCACCTTATCATGTTAATTCTCAACAACATATGATTTGTTCTCTCGATACACAATAAGAGAGACAAATTTTTGGTAGTTATGGAAGACTATATACTTCTAAAGTCTACCGTCATTATGGAAAGACAAGACATGTGATTGATATATGTTATAAAAAACATGGTTTTTCATCTCAATTCAAGTTTAAAAATCATAAAATAAACTATAATAATAACTAGCAGAATCATGAAGATTCAAGGTCATAGGTACATTCTCAGTAAATTGGTTGTTTTACTCCTGAACAATATCAAACATTGTTAGCTCTTCTACAACAGTCTAAATCTAGGGACAAGTCTCTAATCAAATCTCTCTCATTCCTTCCAACACAACAACACATTGGTAATAAATTTCTCTCTTCCTTTAGTTCTTGGATTCTTGATAGTGGTACTACTGATTATATTTGTTCATCCTTGACTCGTTTCTCTTCATATCATCAAATTAATCCTATCTATGTCAAATTACCAAATGGAAATCAAGTCATTGCAAATTATTCTAGAAGTGTTTTTATCAATCAAGATCATGTCCTAGATAATGTTTTGTATATTCTTAACCTCACTTTTAATCTTCTTTCAGTAGTAAAGTTAATTGATAATTTATCTTGTGTGATTATTTTTTATTCTAATGGTTGTCACATTAAGGACAAAAACTCCTTGAAAGTAATTGGATTAGTTGAGATGCAAGATAGACTTTATATACTTAGGGTCCCTTCTTATCAAAACCTTCAAATCAAATCCGTCAAATCTTTACATATCACCTGTCAATTTTACTGCTAGTGATCTCAAAACCCTTTGACATTTTTGGTTAGGCCATGTTTCAAACAAATCTTTAGATGTTATCAAAAATAGATTTCCTTTTGTTAAATATAACAAATATTTTATTTGTGATATTTGTCATTTTGCAAAGCAAAAAAGACTTCCCTTTCCTCTTAGTGCATCTAAATCTAAAAAATGTTTTGATTTGATTCATATTGATGTGTGGGGACCATACGCATTATCATCAATTCATGGTCATAAATGTTTTTTGACCATAGTTGATGATTATTCAAGGTACACATGAGTTTTTCCTTTAAAACAAAAATCTGAAGTTGTTAAGATTTTTGAAAATTTTGTCGTTTTTGTTCAAACACAATTTGAGATAGCAATAAAAGTAATAAGAAGTGATAATGGACTGAAATTTTCATGACTAGTTTTTTTATCAATAAAGGAATAATACATCAAACTTCATGTGTCAATACTCCACAACAAAATAATATAGTTGAAAGGAAACATGGTCATTTATTAAATATAGAAAAAGCTCTCATGATACAATCTCATTTACCCAAAATTTATTGGTTATATTATGTGATACATGTTGCGCATATTATAAACATGCTTCCCACACCTGTTTTAAATGATTTTTCTCCTCATGAAATGCTTTACAAAACTCCACGAGATTTTAATCAATTAAAGGTGTTTGGATCTTTGTCAACAAATAGAAGTAAATTCGATCCAAGGGCATCAAAATGTGTTTTTATTGGTTTTAGGGACAAAAGGATATATTTTGTTGAATATTCAATCAAGAGAAATTTTTGCGTCTAGAAATGTTGTCTTCTATGAACATGTTTTTCCATATCAAAGGGTTAAAGATACTAGCAATGAAAATGACAGTCCAAACATTTATGATTAAAATGTTTTGAGTGAGCCATCACGACTCATTTTTGCACCCTGTGATAATATTGAAAATAATGTTAATAATGACCATGAATCAGACATTCATATCCTCGAAGAAGTTTGTTCCCATAGAGACTAAAACCTCAATGAAAATCATGAGACAACACAATCAATTCGAATGAGTACTAGAACAAAAAGATCACCTGAGTATCTAAAGGATTATCATTGTAATCTCAATGTTTCCAATACATCTTCTAGATTTAAATATCCTTTGAATTATGTTTTGTCTTATAATAAATTATCATCTTCTTATAAATATTTTGTTATGTCTATTTCTTCACATGTTGAGCCAAACACTTATTTTGAAGCTGTGAAATATGATTATTGGAGAAAGGCTATATAGTGTGAGATATCTGCTTTGGAGTCAAATCAAACATGTGAGATTGTTCTTCTTCCCAAGAACAAAACTGCCATAGGTTGCAAATGGGTATTCAAAATAAAGTATAATGCTGAGGGGACTGTTGAAAGATATAAAGCAAGATTAGTGGCGAAGGGATACACACAAACAGAGGGCATTGACTACCTTGATACTTTTTCTCCAATAACAAAGATGATCACTATAAAGTTGCTTCTTTCTCTAGCTTCTATATATAACTGGAAGTTGAAACAGTTAGACATAAACAATGCCTTCTTACATGGAGAGTTGAAAGAAGATGTATTCATGGTTACTCCTCCTGGATTGACTTATATTCAACCAGGACAAGTTTGTAAATTAAAAAAGGCTTTATATGACCTTAAGCAAGCTAGTAGGGAGTAGTTTGCTAAATTTTCATCATTTTTTATTTCTGCGGGATATACTTAATATATGAATGATTATTCCTTATTTATTAATTCTTCTAAAGGATCTTTTAGAACATTATTAGTTTATGTTGATGATATAATTTTGGTAGGAAATGATAAAGAAGAGATTGAGTGAGTCAAAGAAGCTTTGAGTAAGACATTCAAGATCAAAGATCTTGGTAATTTAAGATATTTTCTTGGTTTTGAAGTAGCAAGGAGTAAGAAAAGGATAATGATAAATCAAAGGAAATATGCATTGAAATTGTTAACAGATGCAGATCTTTTAGCCTGTAAACCTGCAGTCACTCTTATGGATAATCTTGTTAAATTGTCTTCTACTGGAAGTGGGCCTTTCACTGATGTTCATGCCTATGGAAAGTTGATTTGAAAGCTTATGTATCTTACTAATACCCGACCTGATATAACATTTTCTATTCACCAACTTTTCTCAGTTTCTTGATAAGCCTACAATTGCTCACTATAATGCAGCAATTAGAATTCTCAAATATATTAAAGGCGCTCCAAGTCTTGGCTTATTTTTCTCTTCTAGCAGCATCTAAAAGCCTTTTGCGATAGTGATTAGGGCACCTGTACTGATTCAAGACAATCAATGACTAGTTTTAGTGTGTATTTTGAAAATTCTCTTATATCCTGAAAATCAAAGAAACAAGAAACAATATCAAAGAGTTATTGTGAAGCTGAATACAGGACAATGGCCACTGTTACATGTGAAATTCAATGGCTAGTTTATCTTCTTCAAGATTTGAAAGTTTCTTTTGAGCAATCATCTTTTTTATATTGTGATAATGACTCAACAAGATACATTGTAGCAAATCTAGTGTTTCATGAGCGTACGAAACATATAGAAATAGACTATCACATTGTTAGAAAAAAATTGAAGAAGGGTCTCATCTATTTGCCTCCCATTTCTACCACATAGCAACTAGCAGACATTTATACGAAAGTCTTAGGTCCTCAGTCTTTCAAGAATATTTGTTCTAAGTTGGATAGTGGATAGACTTCAAGACCATGAAGATATAACAAAACGTGGCACGATTAATAAACAGGAACATGCTCATGAATTATCCTTTGGTTTCCAATTGTTAGATGTATTCTACTCTCTCATTGACACGCATATTTTGTTTGCTTTTAAATAAATAATAGTTTGGTTTCCAATTGTTAGATGTATTCTACTCTCTCATTGACACGCATATTTTGTTTGCTTTTAAATAAATAATAGCTTTGAAAATTATTGATTTTGAAAATCATTACATATTCATTTAAGCGAATGCTTAGCAAGATGTAAAGTCATTTCTCACCATCCTTCTTTTAACGTCCAAGATTTCTATTCTTATTTTAATGAAGTGTTACTACTAAATCATTTTGGTAAAATTTGTTTGTTTTATTGAAAATGTTGAATGGGAGCAAGAAAGAGTTTGGTGAATTGCAATTTTTTTTTGTAACATAGATTACAGTATAACTTGAAATAACAAGAAGTAACCAAACATTAAATAACACAAATATGCAGAAAAGAAAACAAATCACTCCCATTTGCACCTAATTTGATGTTTGTGTCTGAATTCATAAGATAGCACCAATCTGCCATCCATTGCCTTTAACACAAAACTTTCTACCACCACATAGCAACCAAATTTCACCCACTTGTTCATTGTTCCTTCAAACTCCTCCACTCTTTCCACTCTCACTTGCCTTTCATTCCCACCAATCCACCCAACTCTTTCTTGCTCCCATTTCATTCCATCAACAATTTCCAAACTCAGTCCAACACTTCTTTCAGACACTCCATCACCAAAACTCTTAAACCACACCACTCTCTCACCATCCACACCATGCTCATCATCCCAAACACTTTCCCTTCCTTCAACCTTGGCAACTTCTGTTTGAACAACAACATCTATAAACACACCACGGTTCTCACCACTGTGCTCAATATTCTCCTTAGAAAATATCTTTTCCCATCTTTGCTCAAGTGTCAACTCATAGAACACTGACTTCTTCATCTGCTCCTTCACTCTTTTGCCTTCTTTCACAAACATAAAAGGGCAGTACCACTTTCCAACAATCACTGATCCAGACCTCTCATTGGACAGTGGGAAGTTGAAATCAGGAAGCTTGGCACGCAAGGAATCGTTAGAGCCTAAAGCTTCACGTAAATGGTAATTAGTGGGAGTGCGAGCATAAACTGTCCACCCTTTGTTCCGCAACAAACCAGGAGGAATTCCATCTGAGGCAACGGACTTTGCATGGAAACCGTAATTCTTTTTGATGATTTCAACCTGCTGATAAACATCAGAGGGATCCAAAGTTCTTGGTTTAACATCTTTGACAAAGCTGCAACATAAACAGGTGCCCATGTCCTCTTTCTTTGAACTTGTGCTAGCTTCACTGAAATCAATTTAAGTTTCAAAAGTGATGCTTGAAACTACGCTTGTCAAATCAAGAAGTGTGTGAGAACTAAATAAGAGTGTTTGAACGCAGTAATTTTCAAGTTTGAGAGATGCAATATTATCCAAAATGTTCAGATATATTAGGCTTAAAGTGATAGATACTTTAACTTCCCTCTTTTGTTTGTGTGGAACTTCCCATGTGAAAACTTTTTTATGCATGCTTCTTTGTCAAAATTTCTCACATTGAAGTAAGGTAAAAACATTAAATAAGTGTAATTTTTTCCATTTTAACTAAACAAGTATAATTTTTCTTTTTTTTTATGAAATAGATAACTCAGTCACAAAGACACACGACATCAAATATGAAAAATAATGTAATATTACCATGACACGACTTTAAATAAATAAATAAAAAATTAAAATAATATCAAATGATATAACTTTTTAATTTCCATTAAAAAAAAAGCAAAACTTGCACCTGTTTCATAGCAAAATTTGTTCTAGAAAGACTACATAGTCCTAATGTGTGTTTAATACTTGAAAGTTTATTATCAATTGAATTCTTAAATTTATGAAGTTATTCTTTGTTCAAAAATAAATTTTAAACCTAATTCAGCGTTAGAAAATCTACTATTTTAAGAGGAGGGGTTTTAAGGTTACAAAATTTTTGAATCTATTTATATATAATAAATTAACAAATTTTTCTAATAGGTGTAACATCTCTAACATTTTTTATTCTCATACAGAAAGAGTTGTTGGGAAGTACTTAGCTATCCTAAAACCAGAGTGGTTGGGAAGTACTTGAGCTATCCTAAAACCAGTTATGTTGTTAAAATTTTATGTGTTCTAAAAAGCGTCCTTTGAACTTTGAATGATATAGAAAAGTGATAATAATTCATACCCTTGATGCTTCCCCCTCCTTCTGATCACATAGTAGCGGTTTGAAGACAGTGGTTGATTCAACACTGGAACAAACAAGGCTTCTTCATCATCACTTCCATAGTTGACGGTTAAATTTTTGTTCTGAGGAAAAGGAAGATCCCTGATACCAGAGTCCTTGCACAAACCAAAACATGAGTACGTTTGGGCTTCTTCATCAAGGATTACAAGATAACCTGAATTTGGCCCTTCTGGAGGAGGCTCTGAAAGAGCACCCGGGTTCCTTTTGTACATGGAAAGGGGTCTTGTCACATACATTTTCTTCTCACTCTAATCTTTTTCAGCTGCTTAGTAACTATGATAGCTCCTAATAGTTCATTGGTTTGGTTTCATATACGTGTGTGGACCAAAGTCTATTCATTTGGGTAAGAGCGTGTCCATTGACTGGGTTTGGCAATAATGGTTCAACTATATATATACCATAGAATATTCTCCTTGTACAGCAAATAAATAATTAATTATATACGTGTTTATCCGTCTAATATAAAATTCTTTGTCTTCTTATCACGGTAATGTAAAAAAATAGTTTGAACTTTGAATGGACTAAAATCAATTGATTGCGTACGTACGTAAATAAATGCATGTAGATGTGTTTGCAATAATGGGTCAACTATATACGACGTTCGTTGGTATAATCCATAGAATATTTGCATGTACAATAAACAAAGATTGAATTTATCAAAGCTAATTTTCTAATATAAAAATGATAATTGAATAACTAGAATAAAGCATAAGAAAAGGTTAAAGTGCTTTTTTTAGATGTTTTAAAAACTCTAGAAAGGAGTATTTTGGCGTTTTATATTTTATAAGATGAAAGGGATTCAAAGCATAAAGTATTTGGCAAAAGATACGTAAACTTTAGGAAAAGCGACCATGCCATAAGATATATTATAACAGTTTGAAAACTAAAATCAGATCTTCTATGCTACGAAGAAGGTAAAGAATAAAGAAATACAATATAATAATTTTTATAATAGTTTGTCTCCATTTAAGAAATGGTGTTTGCGTGTTGGTCGGGATTGGATCAAACTTATTATCCAATCCATTAGAAAATTATAAATTGATTTCAGTTTTTGTATTTTTTTTTTTTTACGTTAGATTCAGTTCAATCTAATTCACTTTTAATGTGATATATTAGGTTGGATTAATTGGATTAGGATTTCGAAAAAATTTCTATAAATTTATTTTAAAATTATAATTTTTAAACATTAATCTAATTAAAAATAACACAATGTTCATAAAATTAATTTAAGGTGTAAAGTAAGTCCAACGATAACAATTTTGTCCAAACTTATTTAAGATATGAAAACATAATATAATTTTTACATAATACAGTTTGTTCAAATTAACAAGTTACAATAAAAATGTACGTCAACATTAAATAAGTATAATATAAAGTTCTAATAAAAGACACAATATTATGATAAATTGTATCTGTAGAAGGAGTTGTCCTAGATTTTACTTTTTTCCGTCACTACAAGGAACAGTTTCAACAAGAATAGTAATATTTAATGTCGAATCATACGAGTCTAACAATGTAGACATTTAGAAAAATAATATTAATTTTTTATTCACATTGTAAACAAATGAAAAAATAAAAGAGAAGATAATAGTAATTTCCAAACCCAAATAAAAAGAGAAGATAATAGTAGTCTCCAAACCCAATTAAATATTTTTTTTGTTTCACCTAATTCAGCTTACAAATCTTTAACCCATCAATCACATTTAAATTCAAAATGTGAGCGTAACATCCCACCTACATGAACTCTCTATTCAATAGTTTGTCCATTCCAAACACTTAGACCTCTATTCAAATATAAAATAATTATATTGTTAACACTTGCATTATCAATTGATACGCATTATCAATTGTTACATAACCATTTTCTAGATCCCACATTCTTTTAAGAATTTCTCTATGGTCAATAATCAAAGAAAACTTTATCTAACATAAATGCATTATCAAATATAATGAGCACGTATATGTAATTCACATTTTGAATTTGTGTTCATATATCAATTGCAATAACAATAACAAAGGTTTTAATAACTCTATATTTTCATAATACTTATTTATATCTTGTATGAACATTTGATTTGAAGATTGAGAATTAAATATAATATTCATTAACAGAAGAACCAATATAGAAATACAATCCAAAAATGTTCCTTTCCTGCAAAGTTTTCTCACACACAACTATCATTATAATCAAATTAGTTTAAGAAACTAACTACCAACTATATTCACACCATAAAATCTTATCATCATTCAAAAAGAAAACAAGTTAACACAATAAATTACAAATATTGAAGAATTGCATAACTATGTTGAAAAGTACATATACGTTGATCAAGACATAGTCGTGAGGAAGATTTTGTGTTAGGATTTAACTTTCAACATGAACTGATGCTAGGGATGAACTTTCAGTGACGTGGAAAATATTGGTTGTTAGCATAAATACAAAAAAAAAAGGAAATGGAAAAGAAGGAGATCACTAATTGATAGTAGAGATGTGAAAAATGAAAGTGTCAGTTCCTAAGTTGCTAGCAAACTAGAGAAACATAAATACGAAAGGGAAAAAATGAAGAAAGAGAAAGGAAAATATGTAACACCCAGACTACTAAAATATTTATTATTTAATTAGAAATTGGAAGTAATTATTTTTAATATATAGTAAGATTTTCTTAAAGAGAACATTAATCATAATATAATCTCGTAATTATATATGATAATATTTTACATTCTTGTAATTATTCATAATATATTACAAATATATATAAATTTTGTATAATAATAAGAGTTCTACATCAGAAAAGAGGATTATCTATATATTTTATACATTTTCAAGATATAAGTTATAATGAGTCAACATTCTAGAGGAATCTCTAGAAAATTTCTTGAACAATCCTTATTGAGTAGGTTCTACTTCTACTCATACGACAAGTACATATAAAAGAAAGACATAAAATGAGTGAGGCCTTTATAAATCTTAAATATTAGTCTTAATAAACTTAACATACAATACAAACAATGGGGGCTATAACTTGACCTACAACCACAAGACTCAATCTCACTTTATCAAACATGTGAATCAATATATCACTTCTCGTTAAAACATTGGTACAATCATAATTATTTTTCTGAAGAATTCTAGTCATTTTTCAATAATATATATATATATATATATATATATATATATAGTGATTACCTAACATCTATGATGTTTAGCAGATATTGAACATTACCAAGTTTGTCCTATGAATATCTAGTCTATGACACTATTCTGAACTATCCAAATATTTACCTACTTGAAAATACTTCTTTAGACCATACCATGATCCCTGCCTTTCATATCGAAATGTATCAAACTGTGACTTCCCAAATACAGACACTCATATATTAACTTGCTCTTAACTCTTTGAAACCTATGACTCTTTCACAACAAACACATCCTTGATGTTTTCAAAAATCACATAATTAATTTAAGTATAAAACCAATTAGTTTAAGGATTTGATAAGGACCGATGAACTTTGCCAAAAGTTTTTTAGATTTGAGAGCTTTACTAATCCCAATTACATGTGTAACTTTCAAGAAAACATTATCCTCTTCTTAAAACTCAAATTATTTTTCTCAAATCTTCTTCCGCAGGTATGCAAATTCTATCCCTAAATTTGATGATTCCACTAGAATCCTTTTGAGATTCAGATCCCTTACCCTTTATTCCTACCATTAATTTTTCTTGTAAAAATTGGTCCTTTTCTTTTGCTTCCTTTATTTATTCCAATAATCCATTTGATATTTTTAACATTCTTAAGCATAGACTATTAGGTCTTAGTTCTACAGCTAAGTTCAAGTCAAGTCTTTGAATGATTCTATTAAATTCAATTTCTTCAACATCATCATAAATGCATGTAGAGATTTTTTTACTCAGAGCATCTGCCACAATGTTTGTTTTCTCAGGGAGATATTGTAGCTCAAATTCGTAATCCTTAGGGACACGTTCGGTTCCGCAGACGGATAGATGGAGAACGAAGAAATAAAATGAAAGTTGAGATCTCGAGAAATAAAAAATTAATTAAAAATGAATACCGATAAGTAAAGTTTTGCACGGTCTTTCTTCTCTGAATTGGAAGGATTTACGAGGAACGAAACATTTTTATTATATTTTTTATGTAATTAATTTAATAATTTATTAATATATAAATATATATATTTATATTATAATAAAATAAATAATTATTCATAAATAATAACAATTAATAATAACAATAATAATAAAAGTAAGATAATTATAAAAATAAAATATCAATAATATTAATATTAAAAACTGTAAATAATAATAAATCATAAATAATAATTATAATAATAAAAATAATAAATTTGTAAAATGATATAAAAATAATAATAATTAAATTAAAATAATAATAATAATTAAAATAAATTTATAAAATAATATTATTATTAACAATAATAATTTAATTTTTTATTTTAATTTTAATTTTAAAATAATTGATATTTTTATAATTCCATCAATTAAATAATAATAATTTATCAATTACACCCAATAAATTAATTATATTCAATCTTAAATTAATTTTAATTATAACTTCATCTATTAAAAAAATTATTTTATCAATCACATCACTCACAAACTTTTATAAACTTTTCCTTCATTTCTTATCATCTTTCACTTAATCCAAACAACCAAATTTTTCACATACTTTCATATCAAATCAACTCAAATTCACTCCCTAATCCAAAGAAAGCCTAAGAAATTCCATCTATATATGTTATCTCATGTTTAATTATTTTTTATAAAAAAAGGTACTTCAAGCTTTTATGGCCACTAAAAACTTCAAACCTTGCCCCATACAAGTAATGTCTCCATATTTTTAATACAAAACACTACTACAACTAATTCTAAATCATATGTAAGATAGTTCGCTTCATGTTGTTTGAGTTATCGTGAAGCATAAGCTGTCACTTTTCCTTTTTGCATCAATACACATCATAATTATTGCCCAAAGGCATCACAATATACCTCAAAACTTTTTGGTAGGGTCCAATGTTATTCTTTTTTTCAACTCTTGAAAACTGAACTCACATGTTTCATTCCACTCAAAATATTAACCCTTATATGTCAGCTTAGTCAAAGGAAATGTTAATTTAGAAAATCATTCAATGAACTTTCTATAATAGACTGTTAATCCTAAGAAACTATGCATTTCTATGATATTTCTCAGTTGTTCCCAATACAATACAATTTGAACTTTTGAAGGCTCAATTGCAATGCCACTTTGTGATATCACATGTCCTAAAAATTGAACTTGTTATAACCAAAACTCACACTTTGGCCATTTGTCATACAATTATATTTCTATGAGGATTTGCAACACAATCCTCAAATGTCTCTCATGCTTTTCATGATTTTTGGAATAAATTAAAATGTCACGAATGAAAACTGCCACAAATTTATCAAAAAAAATCATGAAAAATATGGTTTATATAGTTTATGAAAATGACAGGAGCACTGGTCGTGCTAAAAGGCATTATCAAGTACTCATAATGACTGTATCTTGTCCTAAATGTTGTCTTTTAGATATCTTCTGCCTTAACTCGAATTTGATAATAACCAAATTTTAAGTCAATTATGGAATATACCACAACGCCTGTCAATTGATTTATTAAGTCATCAAGCCTTGAGAAAGGGTATTTGTTCTTAATGGTGATTTTGCTAAGTTGACAGTAATCCACACACAACCTCATAATGTCATTCTTTTTCTATGAATTGTTTGCCTAATAATTCCTTTATTTGTTTTTTTTTCAACTCTACTAATTTTAGAGGTGACATCTTATAGGGGGATACAAACACAATCTTTTTATCCTCAGACCAAGTCTATGGTAAATTTTATCTCTCTTTTTAGAGTTAATCCATGAGCATCTTCATGAAAAATGTCAAGATACTCACAAACAAGAGGAAACTTACTAATTTCTGGAATTTCCTTGACTTTTAAAGAAGTTAATATCATGTATACTTAAGATCTTTTTGGAACTTCATTGTGGTTGCTAGTAGTATGTTTTAATTATTTTAAGTCAAAAACATCACCGATGTTTGATTTGAAAATTAAGGTATTATCAAGACAATTTAGGAGAACATGGTTGGAAGATAACTAATCCATTCCTAGAACAATGTCCAAATGGGATAAGGGTAGGCATATAAGATTTACAGAAAAATACATATTGCCTATAAAAATAGAACAATTTGTACATGCAAGTGAAGTGATGACTGGGACATTGATAGGAGTAAACACAATTAAACCATATGGTAACAAAGATATAGGTAACTTTAGATATTTCACATAGTCATGTGATATGAAAGAGTGAGTAGTACCTAAATCATATAGTACATTGATGAGGTGACCATTTACATTGGATTAGGTCTTTAGATTGAACATTTTAGTACCATTCATAGTAAAGACTCTTCCAGTTGTCTTTGTCTTCCAATCTGATTCTTTCCTCCACTGCTACTTCCTCCATTACCTTGCTTCTACTTTAGCTCTCTGCATTCATTTTCAATAATGACCTAGTTTTCAACAATTGAAACAATTTATAGTCTTTGTGGGGCAATTCCTTAATGGATGAGGTACTCCACAGTGGAAACATTTGATAGAGTTAGTTATACTCAAAGTATTGGTAGGAAAGGAATGCTTTTGGCTTGAAGAATTCCAAGAAGCATGGAACGGAAGTTGGTAAGGTTTTGTTGAACTCATTTCTCTTTTGTCTTAGTGGCCCTCTTTACCTCTACTAATCCTTACCTCCACTAAGCCTGTCTTGCCTCAGTATCATCTTTGTAAATCTTGCAACGATTTATAAGAGTATAGAATAAGACAATCTCGACATAACCAAGTGTTTAATTTAAGCTTTCAATCCACTTTCGAACTTTGAACAACGGGAACACTCTTCCACTTTCTTGTGAGAGTAAGGACAAATTTTGACAATTTAACAAATTTTGTAACATATTCTCCTAATGCCACTATCATTATCATCATCACCACCACCACACTTATATTATTGTCATTATTACCACTACCATTATTATCATAACTACCTCACCACTTCTAACATTATTGTTATCAACCTCCACATCATTGTCATTATCACCTTGTTTCATTACTATCATTTTGTGGTTACCATTATTACTATTATTATTATTACTTCTAGCAAATCTATAAAACTAATAACTTGTGTGTTTTACATGCTTATAATTAAAATTTAATATTTATATTAATTTTAATTTCATATATTTATTTAAATATAAATATATTTATTATTTTTTATATTTAATGTATAATCTATAATTTGAATGAACCCTAAACCCTAATATAAGTTGCCTAATATAAGTTGCATATTAACATGAAAGAAGAAAAAAAAACATGTGAATTAGTAGTGTTTAAAAATATGTTAAATAGATAAATAATTTATTTCTATTTTTTATTATAAAAATAACATAATAATAATTTTAAGGTTTAAAATATAATTAAGATAAAATAAGAACAAATAATGTGTATACAAGATGGATATTAGTATAGATTTTTTTTATTATTATATTTATTATTAATAATATTATTTTTGTTATTACTATCGTTATTACTATCATTATTAATATTTTATCATTATCATAATTTATTATTATCATTATTATTATTTCTTTTCCAAATATGGTATATGATTAAAACTTATTTTACATTTATGATATCATTTTCTACTTTTGTATCCCATCATATCTTATAATCTTCACCGTACTTAATATTTTTAAGAAAGCTAAATGTGGTCTACCAAACCCTGCTCAATTTGATGTATTTGAACCCTACCTATAAAGATGGGTAAAATGATGTGCAATCTGGATAAATTTCACATGTTACTCAAGTTTATGCTAGATTTCCATGTGATAAACTAGTTATCAATATATTGTTAATCATTTATTATTTGGAATTTAATATTTTATATTATTTTCTATTAAAAGAATATATACCAGAAAATAATCATTAATATATAAAACGTTTAACTCATAAAATGAAATGAAATTCCTTTGTTTAAATTAAAATGTCAGCTATAAATGAAATGATGGAATACATATGCACAAAGCAAAACAAAATTTTATAAATTTAATATTTTATATTATTTTCGTTTATTAAAAGAATATACTCGAAAATAAGAAATGAAATGAAAGAATAGCAGAAAGCAACAAGTAACAAAATTTCATTTCTGCCACTGCTCAATTGTCTTCTCTACTAATACTTGAAAACGCCTCTCCTCTCCCCTATATATATATATATATATAACCTTCTTCAGCAGAGCGGGAAAAGCAGACCCAGTGAAGTGGCAAGCGGCGACAAACAACTAACGTCGCCGTTTCATCGTGCTTTAGGGTTTTCCGTTAATGGATCAAGATCAGCAATGGCTACTCAATTGCTTGTCCGCCACACTCGACCCCAACCCAGAGGTTCGCTGTTTCGCCGAAGCTTCCCTCGATCAGGCCTCTCGCCAACCAGGTTTTCTTCATCATTTCAATTTTCATCGCCTGCAACCTAATTCAATGTGGATTTTGCTTTCTGATGCGAAAACCTTATAGAGTGTTTGTGTTGGATTGTTTTTGTTTTCTTTTCGAAGACAAGAGCGACTGTTCTGCCCGAACCAAATTAACGCTTGTTTTGGCTGGTTTGTTAGATGTTATGCTTGCTGTTTATGTGGTGTGGTGGTAGCGTGGAGTGAGTGTTTTGTAGTTGAGGACTTGAAGGGGTAGTGGGTTTGGAAAATTGAGTTTGTTCGACAATGCTGTTTCTTTTTTTGTTTTTATTGAGTGATTAAAAAGATGAGAGGAGGAGTGGTTTATGGTATTTGGGAGGTGGAGGCATCTGTGTAAGCATGTAACAAGGAAATGAGGATGTTCACTGGGGAGGCAGCTTGTTGAGCGTGAAAATATGTGTTGGCTTGAAAGTTGTCATTCGTAAATGGAAGTTGCATTTTCATACTTAAATGTGGATTATATGCTTCATTTATTTTAGTAAAGCATGTTTGCTGTTTGGCTTTATCTTCTATTTTAATGTGTATATTCCTTTAGCTTGGCCGTGGAGATGAAGAACGTAACTTGGAGTGCTCATTCAGTACTATTTTTATTTGAAAAAAATTCTCAATACCGCTCAATCATGATTTTCTATGTTAATTTTGAATGTTGAATTGCCCTGAAGGTTTTGGCAGTGCATTATCAAAAGTTTCTGCAAACAAGGAGCTCGTGGTGGGACTGCGTCAGATATCCTGTTTCATAATGATCACATGTTCTGAATTTTTATTGAGAACCAAAATATTTCCTGCTTCCTTTCATTATTTTTCTTGAAGGAATAAATATTGTGACATTTGCTGTTGTATGCAATAATGCTAGAGTTGAATTTTTCCTTGTCATCAAATTAGGTAATCTTTTGAGTAATCTGACAAGGACAATTGCGCTGTGTTTCTTCCATCCTTTAGATATTTTTGGGGTCAATTGGTTACAGAAATTGTTTACTGTTTTCTACCTTATATAAAGAAAGTATTTGTATATGAAATAGTGACAACAATGTTTTATCATCTTCATGTTTCGTAATCAAACTTTTGAAAACAGGAGACAAAGTGAAGATAATGACATTTTGTGTTAGTAAAAGTAAAAATACAAAAAAGTTTTCTCTTACTAAATGCCCCCGTTTTCCTTTAGGATAAAACACATTTTATGCTTTCTTATCTGTTCCTTTTTTCCTTTCACATTTGAAAAACTATACTAGGATTACAATTCCAATGTTTGTGGCAGTAATATTTATTTTCCTTCTTCCATTTTATGGGAACTTGGATAACTTAACCTTCTTGTACTTAGCTGCTGTCCTTCTTAAGCAGTTTGTTAAAAAGCATTGGCAGGAGGGTGACGACACTTTTGAACCTCCTGTTGTCTCTAGTGATGAAAAGGTAAATATGCATTTATTTCTATTGAGTATTATTGGTAAGTGATTCTGAGCTTGTTTTAGTTAAGAGTTAAATATACAAAAATTGAAGACACCTTTGAACCCAATATAATGGACCCAGTAGTGTGGTAGATAGGCCATGGTCTGGAAATATGGAAGGTGTATTCCAGAAAAGGTAAAAGAGGGATATGTGAAGAAAGAAAAGAAGGAGAGGCTGTTATGCCATGTGGAAGTGTGAGTGAGGTCTAGAAGGAGGTGCACAAAGTTGGAGGCGGTTGAGTTAGAGACTAGAAAGCTTGGATTGCTCTTGAGCAAGATATAGCATTTCATACTCTGCATTTTCCTTTATATTTTCTACAATCCGTACTTTCTTTGTTGTATATTTAAAAATCTAATTCAGTCATTTTTTCATTGTTTTAATAAAAAATTAATTATTGTACACTGGTGCCAGAAGGCTTCTATGTAATGGTTATGCAGTCTTAGCCTTGCATGTTGCAAATAGGCTGTTTCCAGATTCATACGCATTACTAAATTGGTCAAGGCACAATTTACCATTGTGCTAGGGCTAGCCCATAGTAGTCAATTGCATGTGATCTTGGGGTAGCAGTGCAGACCTTGCTGCTCCTAAGGCACATAGCGCCTTCCTGTCCTAGTAGTTGTGACACTATTCAGGGGTTCGGTTGTATTAGAAAAAAGAGTACAAGAAGAAACTGCTTTCATTATATTGAGAGAGCACAATGACTTACATTTCTATAGTAAGACTCAACTATTTATAACAACACAAGGATAGAAAACAGACTTGCAGTTAACCAATTGTAACTAGCTTAAAGTTGCATCCAAGGCTATCAAGTTAAAGAGTCTACAAGGACTTGTGGGACTCGACTTGTAGACTCCTTAGAGTCTACTTCATATGAAAAGAATATTTAATACTCATAAATGACAATACCAATTCAATAGTTCAACACCATGATTAAACAAAGTAGTAAAACAATAATTCCACAATACTAAAATAACTAAGTTTAGTGGTGCATAACTACTATATAAGTTCATACAATTACAAAACATAAGTTGTTAAAGTGATAAAAGTTAAAAACTAAAAAGGTTTCTATTTCAATCCTCTAATGCCATCATCTCCACTACCATTATCATCATATTCATCACCATCCCCACTTCAACACATTTTAAAATTTCAGGAACTAAACATGGTATTGATATAAACACAAATTTTAACAAATAAATTTTTGAGGTACGATGGATAGAAACCAAGTCCAACTTTTGGGATTGGAAATGAAGGAATAAAACCAACTTGTATGGGTGAAAGAAGCAATTCATTCAAGAACTGAATTTCTGTGAGCTTCAACACATGAATATGTATTGTGATAACCAAGTTGCTCTCCATATTGCTTCTAATCTAGTGTTCTGTGAGAGGAGTAAACACATAAGAATTGATTGTGACTTTGTTCGGGAAAAGTTGTTGTCTAAGGAAAATATATCGAGTTTTTCGGATCCAGTTGCAAATATGTTAATAAAATCCTTAAGGGGATCTCAAATTGAATTTATTTGTTCCAAGCATGGTACAAACAATTTGTATGCTCCAGCATGAGGGGGAGTGTTATAATAGGTATTAAATATAGGTAAGAAGTAGTTGTATTGCAAAACTGATACATGTTGTACCTGGGTCTCTATTTTTGTTCTTTGCTCTTCCCTATACTCATTGGTTCCCAACTCTTTAGTGCCAAATCTCCCTGGTGTCTCTCCTCGAAGAACCCACAAAGAGCTTACCTCTTTGTAGAGGAGAATGAGCAACCCAGAGGAAACAAACCCAATTGCTAAATCAGAATGACAAACCCAAAGGAATGAACTTGTTGGAGATCCACATCGATTAGAGATAAGGCCAATGCATTGTATATAAGTGAGTGTATACCTCATCTTACAAGCCGATTTTGTACGGTTAAGTTAGGATTAAAGTCTACTTCTTAAAATGATATCAGAGCTATTTAGAGCCTATCCTAGCGAAGTTTGATGGGCTTATTGTACTACCTGCCTCGGCACGACGGAGGTGTGTTGGAAATCCTATATTGATTAGAGATGAGACCAATTCATAGTATATAAGTGGGTGCAAATCTTACCTTACAAGCCGGTTTTGTAAGGTTGATTTAGATTTAAAGTCCACTTCTTAAGAGAACCCAATTGCCAAAATGATCATTCTACTACTACTATCCTGCTATAGTGGTTTTGGAGGGTTGTTGCTCTGCATTGCCATTAGCTACTATGGGCCACTATCTAATATTGCAATGTGATTTTGTTGGTTGGCATCCTAAACTTGTATCTGATTGTGATTTGTGGTTTAGATACATTACCCTTGGTTTATATATATTCCTTTAGCCAGTCCTTGGAGGCCTTGAAATCACATTGTATAAATGGTGCTGAATTTGGACTAATTTAGTTTCTTCAGTTGCTGTCATCTATGCCATATATTTCCTTGCATTTGATTATTTGCAGAAGAGTGTTTCTAGTATATGATAATAGCAATTTATTTGGTATTTACCTTCTTCCAGGGGTCTAGACTGCTGCTGCCTTAAAATTTTACACGATGAATTGTTCATTGGTGTTTATATATAGAAAATATCTTTTTAAATAAGAATGTAAAAGACTAAGATAATTGGACTTTTTTTTTGGAATATGAAATGCAATGAAAAACCAATTTCTATTGTTTTTTGTCTCATAAGTTAGAAAGAGTATAAATAAGCTCTAAAATCTATCACAAAAGCATCTGTTGTCAAAGCTGTCCACGTGCTGCTTTATGTTCTCTCCATTGAGCTTTAGATCTGATGGATTTCTCTTTTATTGGATAAGGATGGAGGGTAATAGCAAGGTTTCTATGCCTTTTGACTTGACCTTTTGACTTAATTATGGGTTCAAAGTCTTGCTCGTGGATCTCATATATGGCACTCCAAATAATATTATTTTTCTGAACCTGAATTTCTGGAATGTTATATGATAGGTTTGTACATTACTGATTAGCATTTTGTAGTTCCTTGTCAATCTTAATTGTTTTTTGTTTTGTAAAAGGCCTTTTAATTAAATTGATTACTAAAAGGCACTATGTTTATGCTAACTAAAGTTTGTTACAATGCCAGGAAATCATCCGAAGAATGCTTCTATTGACATTGGATGATCCTCATAGGAAAATTTGCACGGCCATTGGTATGGCTGTTGCATCTATTGCAGTGCATGACTGGCCCGAGTTATGGCCAGATTTGTTACCATTTCTCCTAAATTTGATCAATAACCAAGCCAACTTGAATGGAGGTAAGCATTTTTGTTTGAGTTGGTGATTCTTGGGATTTTCTGTGTGAATGATTGGGAAAAAGCCTTGGCTTGTGCAGTGATCCATTTTATAGAGTAGAGACCAAACTTTTATGGTATGAGCCGTTTTATATCCCTGAATTGTAAATGGTTTGCTTGATTATTTTCGTTCATGCTGGCTACTAGTTGATTCATTTACTTTCTCTATTTGGTTTTCTGGAAGTAATTTTATGATCAATAATTGTACAGTTTTGGGGTTACAATGTTTATGGAATGCCAATATGTTAATGTTAATAAGATTTATTATTTGTTTATCTTTAATAATTTTATTCTAGTGCATGGAGCTATGAGATGCTTGGTTCTTCTCTCTGCGGACTTGGATGATAAAATGGTTCCAACATTAATACCTGCTCTGTTCCCGAGTTTGCTGACAATTGTATCATCTCCCCAGGTTGTATTTTGCTTATATTTCTAATTGGCTACACAAAAAGTCTGGAAAGGATTTATTCATTATCAAAAGTTTACATTATATCTTTACCCTGCATCCATTATGGCGTAGTCTTAACTTTCATCTTCAGAAAGGAAGACAGCATATTATAGGAGTTAACAAGTCCTTTCCGTCTATCTGCATTTTGCATATTAGTTGTCGATTTTCATTGGTAAAGATATTTTTCCATTTTGTTAGTGCATATTTTTGAAGTAAAATTGAAATATTGTGCCCATGTTAATTTTTTTGATAATTCATTTAAATACTTTTCCAAATCTTTAAATTCTTCAATGAAAAAAATGAAGAAAATAAAGGAAAATTACCACTTTTTCGTTTATACATGGTGAACCGAGTCTCTTGTGTCTCACCTGGAACATATTTCTTATTTTCTTATTGCCATTCAGATATATGACCCATACATTCGATCAAAGGTCCTTTCAATAGTCTATTCTTGTACATCTATGCTGGGGACAATGAGTGGTGTTTACAAGGTATTTTGACTAAGTGACTACGAACTGTCCGAGTGGATTGTTAGGTTAGTGTGTTTTTCTTTTAAACTATTAACAGATCAAGATATTCTGTTTAGGCAGAAACAAGTTCTTTGATAGGTCCTTTGCTTAAACCATGGATGGACCAATTCTCTTCTATTCTAGAAATTCCAGTTCAATCTGAAAATCCTGATGATTGGAGTATCAGAATGGAGGTTAGTCTATCTATATGTGTTTATATATAGTTATATTCGTGTGTCATGTGTGTATGTATACTATACAAGCACACATACATGCATATCTTTCCTATTAGACATGATGTTGCATTTTTCTTTGTTAAGGTTTTGAAGTGCTTGAATCAGTTCATTCAGAATTTTTCAAGTCTCTTTAAAAGTGAATTTGAGGGTATGTTTTCTCCCCAAGTTGAGCTTCTAGGCATTTGTTTAGTTCTTTGATTTATTTGTTTACGAAATGCTTTTCACTGTAGTTATATTAGGACCTCTGTGGAATACGTTTGTCTCTTCTTTGAGAGTTTATGAGAAAGCATCTATTGAAGGAACTGAAGATTCATATGATGGAAGATATGATTCTGATGGGTCAGAGAAAAGCCTTGATTCATTTGTTATCCAGGTGATGATAGTGGCCAGCAGGTTTTCGTGTTGATCATTTATATTGCATAAAATGACATTATTCTGTTCGACATATTTTAACGTCAGAGTTAACTGACTGACTTTTGATGGTCTCCTTTAGCTTGTTATTTGGCAAGGAGGATTTCCTTTCTTAAATTGGTCAAACCTGAATCCAAAGGCGATACATTTTTCATTATTTAATATTGTGGCTTCATCAGCTTATTAGCGTAAAGGAATCTCTTTGTTTGATTTATACCTGTTATGAGTGTTTTATAGCTGTTTTTTGCTGAATTGTATGGAAAATGTCAAAATTTATAATTATAGACTTTTAAGTAATCAACTGGCTGAGGTTTGCATTGTTGGTCAGTTACAACCATCATCATGGTTGTATTCTGTTAGAGTAGTTTCATGCAGCTGTCACTGTCAGGTTGTTATAAATAATGCACTCAACTGGATGAACTTCTATAGTCTATATATAGCTCCTGTAAACAGAGGCTCATAACTTGTATATCTCAGAATAATCAGTATAAAATTTCTTTTCTTTTAGTTTGTTTCAATAAGTGTGGTGATTTTTTATATTAGCTTTTGAATTATCATTTTTCATTTTTTTTTATATATTTACAGCTCTTTGAACTCATGTTGACCATTGTGGGCAATCCAAGACTGAGAAAGGTTTGGTTCAGAGTATTCTTGCTATCTGTTTTTGCTGATTGTGTTCTATTGTGCCATTGCTTTGATCTGTGGTTTGCACTTCTATTAGGTGGTTGTGGGCAATATCAGAGAATTGGTGTACTATACTATTGCTTTTCTTCAAATCACAGAACAGCAGGTATGACATTTTTTACTGTTCTCATTTTGTTCATATTTGCCCTCATTTTGCTTAGTAGCATCTGATTGGCTTTCTGCAGATTCACTTTCTAATTCTTATGCTATTTAAAATGTTGTGCTTGTCATTTGAATAGAAAAACTGTAGCTTACTTGAGATGAGTGAAGGTGGATCTTTCCTGTACCCATTAATTATTTTTATTTTGTTATATCAGGCATAAATTAATGCCAATCTCTTACTGCTTCATATATCACTTTACTGCACATGTGCATGTTTATGTTAGATAGAAAGGAAGCAAATGGTGTATTGGAGTCTTTTCATGGATTCCATCCTACATAGGGATGGCAACAGGCGAGACGAGTGTGGGTTTGACTGTACTCGTCCTCCTCCCTGTCCCCTCTAGAATTAAAAACCCATACTTATCCCTATTTTTGATACCTAACGGATATGAAATTTGTATCTTATCCTCATCCCCGTTGTGTAATGGGTATACTTGTACCATCCAACTGTTTATTAAATAATCTTTTACCAAAAATAAAAGTAAAATCAAAGGAAACTCGAAATTATCAAGAATTCAATACCAAAGGAATGCATATTTTTTTTTTTCTCTTCAATGACAAATAACAATGAGTAAATTATAATTGTAAAAATTTCGAAGTGGAGTATTAAATAAATTAAGGGTGTGTATTTAAAATGGGAACAAGTATGGAGATAAGGACGGAGATGTGGCAGATACATACTCATCTCCGTTCTCGTATCCAGTTTAAAAAGTTGGGTATTAATCACAATACGCATGCCTAGTCAATATGGGTTTCCTCGTTAGTATAGGGATGGGTTTGGACAATACTTATGAGTTCACTTTTTATTTGCCATCCTTAATCCTGCCTGGTGTTGCACCAATGTATTTTGGATTTTGCATTTTTCTTTAAACTTTGTCACTACTTTTTACTCAGTTGAACCCATTTTACCAATGTCATAGAGTGGTGCACTAGTTAATCTTCTCTAGCATATGCTATCCATCGGAGGCCCAAACATGATTTGTATATTTTTGAAGTGATATATGACAACATAAAGGTCAAAATTTCAGGATATTTGTGACATAATGATTGAAATGTATTCCATTTCCTACATTGTTTTTCTGAAATTTTAAAAAAATTTGCAATGTTGCATGTGGTTGAGGCTTTGGGCTTTGTATCAATGTGACGCATTGTGATTGTATATTTATATTTTGTTTTGTTAAAGTTTCAAGATTTTGTTATAGTTGGAATTTTTTTGAGGTTTGCGTCAGAATGGCAAATATTATTTTTTTATTCAACATTACTAGACTCAGAAAATAACTTACTCAAATACCTTAATTCCATAATATGAAAAAAGGATTACTCAGTGGATGAGGTTCCCATCACTGTGGACCTGCAAAGTATCATATATATGAAGCCGTAACTCAATAGTAAGAGAGGCTGTTTGCATGATTAGAACCAGTGCTATTACTCTAAGGATTTTTTTTTTTTCTACCCAAAATATGACAGCTGTAAAATCTCAGCTGATATTATATACATATAAAATAAGCATATGCAATCAATTGTTGTTTACTGTGGTTTGGTCTAGATGTATTTGGCTGTATCTTGTAATAGTGCAAATACGGCAATTTAGAGCAGGGCCTTTGATGTTCTACCCGTCTCTTTTTTCCTTATAATTTCCTGCAATTGAATTCTATTACTATTTTTATTACCAAAGAATTGTGCATTCTATTTTTAGGTTCATACATGGTCTGCGGATGCTAACCAGTTCATTGCTGATGAAGAGGATGCCACTTATAGCTGCCGCATCTCTGGTCAGTATCTCCCTTGAAGAAACTAGAACTAAGCTGAGAGAGAGAGGTTACGTAAACTGAAAATGAATTTGCATTACTAATGTTGAAGTACTAAGACAGGATTTATACAGACTAAGTAGCTTGCACAACAAGCTATGCTGAGTATAAACAAGAATTTTCCCAAATCTTACATCATCCCTATCTTGAGTGGATTTAGGGGGTTGAACTTCTTTCTCATATTTTATTTCTTTTTCGGTCCCTGTTTCTAGTTCAAGTCTCAGGAGGTAGCAAAGAAGAATAATCTTCCTTTCGTATAGCCTCCCCTTGAAGATGATATAGGTGAAAGTAACTTTGTTGCTAAAAAGAAATGACATATCTAGACACAAATTTTTGGATGGTGGGTGATATCAATTATATCCCTTTTGTGTGCATGAGTATCATACGAAAAGACACATTTGCTCTAGGATCAAGTTTTCATCTAGCACCGTTATGGACATGGACATAGACCCACACCCAAATATTCTTGGAATGAGTTTATTTGATGTAGTCAGTCTGGGATAGAAAGAAGACAGAGCATCCATAGGACGTTTTGAGGCTAAAACACTAGAAGGTAATTTATTACTTAGATATCATGTTGTAAGAGCCTTATGTTGAAAAAGAAGAGTTCGAGTTTGGTCAAGTAAGTGTTCATTTTTTCTTTCAATAATCCCATTTTGTTGGGGTGTTTTGATACGAGATGGTTCATGAATGATACCCTCCTTACAACAAAAGGACTTAAGTTCATGATTAAAACAATCTTTGACATTATCGGATCTAATTCTCTTAATCCCCTATTTCAGTTGTTGTGTCAACTGAGTCTGCCATGGCTCCGGCAAGACAAAGGCAATGAATGACAATATAAACCCCATCAACAATTAAGGCTGCCTTCAAAGAGATGATCGACAACAATGAAGGTTGTCAGGTTGTCTTCTAGGATTTTGGATTATTGATAGGAATGAAGGTTCTCATCTAGGATGTTTGGATGCGTAGTCAGAGGAGGCTCTTAGTCTGATTCCATATCAAATATTATGGTAGAATAGAATGGTTTTATTGGTAAGAGTATTATATATATATATAAGATTGGAAAACTAATTAGGAAATATAATAACAACGCTTAATGTAATCAAATCCCTATGATTCAGGATATAATCAGTTCCTATGATTCAGGGATATTTCCTTTATACACTTTAATTATAATATGCTAAATATGGAATAACAAAATATGACTCCTGACAGATTTCAATGCTTCAGTTATGTTTTATATTGAGTTTGTTTCTTTTTATATATTTTCATATGCTTAATCAGAAAATACCTTTTGTTAGGTGTGCTTCTTCTGGAAGAGGTTGTAAATTCTTTTGAGGATGAAGGAATTTTGGCCATAATAGACGGTACGAAACAATGGTTCAACGAGTCTGAAATCAGAAAAGCTGCTGGCAATGCAAGCTGGTGGAGGGTAAATACTGAATGTCTATTCTTGTTGGATCTAGAAACTATCTTATGTTTGGTAAATTCGATTGGCCGGCTGACAGGCTCTTTTGAAAGTAATGCTGACCCAATTCTGTTTATTTTGTTGGCATGTAACTCTATGTTATTGAAAAAGTAAGGTGCCCCAGAATCTGCACTCAAGTTTCTAGATGCTTCAACTAGGAAAAATTATCAATGTCTGATGGGGAATTGTCCACTTATACAGCTAATTTTTTTAAGACAATTTCATTTATACATTTCAATAACCTTAGACACTATGAACCGCTCATTTATACATTTCTCAAACATGTTCTTTAAACTCCTTCATATCTGACAATTTGTCTTTCGCAATGGACAATCTGTCTTCATTTTTGCTACGTCCTTTCCTTGTTGACCGGCCGACCTTTCTAACACTCTCAATTGACTTTCCATGATCACCTCTTCCTCATGTCGGACCAAACTTGTTATTCCCCAAAGTTGTATTATTTCTTGGAGAACTTCCAAATAATATTTTCTCATAGAGCATTCCCTGTCGTAGAAACTAGTACCCTTTCTATCTTTTACCCCACAAGATAAGAATATGTAGACATTCTCAGCCCCTTCCTCTGACAGTTGTTAGCAACTAACTAATTCTTAAATTTCTTTCTATAATAAACTTTTCACACCCTCTCATTCGCCTTTCTTTCAGCTGCACAAATGAATATAGCAGAAGAAAGAAAAGGGTGTGGTTTTGCAACAATGCTGGTTGGGCATGAGATTACATAGGTCCTTAATAAGTGGGTTTATGCCTAACTCAACTTTACAAAACCGACTTATGGAGTGAGGATTATATCCGACTTATATACATATATATATATATGTATATATATATATATATTATAATACTTATTCCTAGTAGGGTGAGAATTGTATCTCACTTATATATTATAATTCAATCTTATTCTTAGTTGATGTGGGATCTCCAACACACCTCCTACGTCGAGAAATTAACATCTCGAGTATGAGATTAAATATTTATAGGTGGTTTAATAGGAGTGCGATAATAATAGTCCTAAGGAACATGATTAGGATATGTTCAGAATGATTTTGATACCATGTCAGTAACACGGTTTATGCCTAACTCAACATCGCAAAACTAACTTTTAAGGTGATGGTTGCACCTCACTTATATATTATAATTCAACCTTATTCCTAGTAAGGTGGGGATTATACTCTACTTATATATTATAATTCAACCTTATTCTTAGTCATGTGGGATCTTCAGTAGGGAGAATGAAGATAAAACAAATAATGATTAACATCACTTTGCATCGTTCCAAACTATTGGGTGATAGTCCAAAAATGCCCAAACCATGCGTGGGAGATTGCTTGAGACCATACAAGACCTGCATTGATGACATATCACTTTAGACTCCTCCTCAACAACAAATCTAGGAGTTGCTCGATGTAGACTTTTGCATTAAGATCAACATGTAGAAATGCATTTTTAATGTCAAGTTGAAACTAAGTCTGAGTGACGAATAACTGCTACGGAGAAGAGAAGTCAAATAAATGTCATTTTGGCCACGAGAGAAAGTATTATTATAATCTTGTCCATATATTTGTGTGTATTTTTTGGCAATTAGATGATATTTGTAGCCATTAATTTTACCATTAGGTATTGTTTTAAAAGTGTACAACTACCGACACACTATAATTGATTTGCCAGATGGAAGATGAACTAATCCAAAGTATCACAAACATCTCATTAATCGCGCTTGTTGTCACTTTGGGTGAGATAAAGTTGTCATATGGAGACTTAGTAATAGGAGATTGACGTGTGATAGTACATGCTTGATAGAGCAACTTTGGAAAATGTTGCGTGTGATTGTGTCTAGAGATTTCTGCCTTTGAGACATGTGGAGTTTGATTGTGCTCAAGGAAGCCACCCAAATTATGAACTCTATTGGCACCTTGAACAATGTTTGTTGATGAGCAGCGGTGGCTGGTGACGACTTAACTGGAGACAATAGAGTGGGACTGCACCCACTCTACCAAGTTCAGAAACTGAGCATTAGGATTCTTAGAGCTTGAATCACTTGAGCTCACTCAACTGCAGTGTAAATGAACAAAATGAGTACTAAAAAAGGAAGAATGGACATGTTCAGACTATGAGAACCTGCACATGTATAGCCTGAGAGCATATATACACAAAAGCAGCCTTTTTCTTTTGCATTGGTTATTTCCTAAGAGTTTTAATCAATTATTTTGTAAGAGTTTTAAATATTTTTTGCTTCCATTTTATTTCTCTGTTCTGAAGTCTAAACTATTTTATTATTTAATACATGTTAATTTTTGGCAGATAAGAGAAGCTACTCTTTTTGCCCTATCATCTCTTTCAGAACAACTATTTGAGACAGAGGTTTGGGAATCCTATTTCAGTTGTGAATTCTGATATGTAGAATTAGAAATTTTCATTTCCATCCTCAATAACTTGTGTTTTCATTTTGTACTTGATTTGTTATTGATACAGGAAACTGCCGGGGTTTATACAGGTGACTTGAAGCACCTGGTTGAGAATATTTTCGCAGTAGACTCTCTAATAGGTTGATTTCAACTCTTCCCTTGCCATTTTTAAGCTTCCATTCTGATTCAATGAATGCAGCTGTGTCTGACACATTTTTTAATCTTATTTTTTCACTTTTGTGCCAGGTCCTCTTGAATGCCCATTTTTGTATGCCCGCATTTTTACTTCAGTTGCTAAATTTTCTTCTTTGGTGAATGATCCTGTCCGAACTTTTAAGATTTCATCTCTCTCTCTCTCTCATAACTTGTAATTGATCTTTAATATTTTACAGATAAGCAGTGGCTTACTAGAGCACTATCTCTATTTAGCAATGAAGGCAGTTACAATTGATGTGTAAGAATACTTGTCTCAGTTGGTAATCTTTCTGTAATATACTCTTCTAACTTTGAATATAACAGGCCCCCACCTGTAAAAGTAGGTGCCTGCAGAGCACTTTCTAGCCTCCTTCCTGAAGCAACAAATGAAATTGTCCAATCGCAGTTGTTGGGTTTATTTTCATCCCTCACTGATCTTCTTAATCATGTAGCCCACAATATAAATCCTTTTCTTCTATATCTTCTACTATTGTTGCATGTAATGATTACCAAAATATAATTTCCAGGCATCAGAGGAAACCTTGCACATGGTTCTTGATACATTGCTTGCTGCAGTAAAAGCAGGTTAGGTTGTATATTACCCAGATATTGGCACAGGCACATACACGCAAGCACAAGTATATGATTGTATTGATGTATTTCTGGATACTAGCTTGATTATATATTCATACTTGTAATAGGTAAATATTCTGTATTCTTGTTTTTTCCCCAAAATTATTAGATTCGCCTGTGCAGAATATGCATTATAATTTATTAATCACTGGGCTGAGAAGTTTTTTCTAACAAGTTTTTACTAAAATTTATATCTTGTTTCCATTTCATATGTATTTATTCCCTCATCATTACTTGTTATAGGTCGAGAATCATCAACAGTAGTTGAAAACATGATTTCTCCTGTAATCCTTAATGTGTGGGCATCGCATGTTTCGGATCCTTTTATCAGTATTGATGCACTTGAAATTCTTGAGGTAATGATTTTATTTTTATCGTCAGAGTTACTTGGTTGTTTTTCTTAGCATATTGCATTAGTCATGACTGATGTTGTCAACATTAGGTTGAGGTAGGACTGTAAAACAAGAGATTCTAACGTGGAATGTTCCATCCAACCAATTACAGGCCAAAGTTTATGTAAAAAATCAGTGCTGTTTTAAGAAATCAATCTTAGATAGGGGTTTCTAGTGGTCAATCCGGAAACCACTAAAGAGGAATAGCATAGCAGAACTCAGGATACATTATTCTATTTTTTACAATTGTTATCTATTGTAATATATTATGTGTCATGCTTTATTCAACATTATTATTATTACTATTATTATTTAAGAGCATCTTTTGAAAAAGTTTTTTTCTTCACTTAAGATACTTTTATGAAAAATATGTTTATTAAATAAACTGGATGCTTGGGACATCATTTGAAATTTAATAGAAAACCTTTTTCCTTAAAACTAAGTTATCATGAATATGAAAGCACACGTATGAAGATAATTGTGTGCTGGGTGTTATGTGACATGGATTGAGAGATCTGTTGTATGTGCCTGTATATATATACTCAGAAATACACTTATGTGTTGGTACTTTATGTATGTGCTATTCTCTATGATGTTATTTAACCCGAATCTATCATTTGTCAAGCTCTATGTATAGATTTCTAGGTTCATAACTGCTGTGGACTTTGGAAACAATTATTTTAATGCTTGCTTATAAATAATTTCTTTTGTCATCTGATTGATTATATTTATTCTTTTTTTCCAGGCTATCAAAAGCATTCCTGGATGCATACATCCATTGGTTTCCAGAATTTTGCCGTATGTTGGACCAATTTTGAATAAAGTAAGACTTCAAAGTTAACCAAGTGTCAGTGGTTAGTGATTTTAGAATAATACCTGTTACTTACACACCTATGTAAATTTTCTTCTAGCCACAAGGGCAGACTGAAGGCTTGGTAGCTGGATCATTAGATCTGGTAACAATGTTACTGAAGGCAAGTATTGTTAGAAACATGTCATCCTTGACCTTTGAGCACTTTATCTTTTGACTTTCTCAGCTCAGTTCGTTGTAGCTATATACAGAATGCCCCTGCTGATGTAGTGAAAGCAATATATGATGTCTCTTTCAATGCTGTTATCAAAATAATCCTTCAAAGTGACGACCATAGTGAAATTCAGGTTTTTTATAGATACACATCCTATTTTGTTATTTATATTTTAAACTACTACTGATTGGAGCATAGAATTAAATATATGCATTGACTTGATATGAGCAGAATGCTACAGAATGTTTATCTGCATTTATATCTGGGGGAAGACAAGAAATTCTTGCGTGGGGATCTGATTCTGGATCAACTATGAGAAGTTTACTTGATATAGCTTCAAGGTAGTTGGCAGTTTTTTCACATCTCTAAGTAAATTGATTACCATTATTGCTTCAAGCTCCTTTCAACAATAGTTCGAACAATTTTTAATTCCTTGTTATTTCTTGAAGCTTTTGCTTTTAAACCTTCCTCTAGAATATGGAAAAGGAGAAAATCAGCATGGGAAATGGATGAGTCACTGCTGTTTCTATATTTTCTGCAAACTCAACCTGTTACCTAATTTTATACATAGCTTTAAAGAAAACATTCAGTTTATTTTATTGTTACCTACCATTTTTAAGGATTGTGTAGAACAATGAGTGGAAGATTCAACTACAATAATAAAAAACAAACTAAGCCTCAACCCCCGGGTAGAGTTTGATGCTTGGATCGAACAACGTCAATGTACTATTATGGATCATATCTATAGACAAACTCGAGGCACTCTTTCATTTGACTTACCCAACCTGAATTCTATGGTTTACATCATCTCTTGTTTCAGTGTCATTTTGTATCACGGACCCATGATAGTAAAACTGTGTGACTTGTGGTAAGGTATGGTTTCCAAGATTCAACTGTAAACTAGGATTGGTATCTCTTGTTATATTTACAATCTTATACTCCATCTTCTGCTTAAATTCAAAACTTGAACTTCGAAAGCTTTTGCTTTCATATTTCTAGCTTCGAATTTAGTTCCTCTGAAAATCTCTAACTTGAATTATATCATCAACGAAAGACATGCATAACCTACACCCTTGAATATGCCTTAGTAAGCACATCCTTTACCGTGATATAAAGATAAGGGTTAAATTGATCCTTGATTTATCTCTATACCTATTGGAAATCAGCTATGCCCTCATTTTCTGTTCAAACTAGTATTATTAAAACTGAACTGGTGCGTCAAGTTTACCAGCTCTATCAACTTTATAATGGTTAGTTGGTTTGAGATGTCATAACTGGTCTTAGTTAATTGATGCAACAGCTTGATCGGACTGGCCATATGTCCAGTTTCAAGTTGAATCTATGGCTTTATAGTGTGGATCATTTGTTAATAGCCTAGTGTTTGTGCAGTTTTGTATATTTCCTTTGTTCTTGTTGGTAGGGATTAATGTACTTCTCTACTCATCCAACTTCTTCGATCATACCATCTAATTAAAAAACTTTGACACTAATATCTCTCTTCTAGACCCTTCAATAACTCATTCAGTATTTAGTTCTGTCCTATTGCTTTGCTATTGTCCGTTCTGATGCAAACGTTTTTAATTGTGGTAAACCCTAGCCTACCTACAGCCTCATTGGGGACTGCATTAGGTGCACAACTTCAAGAGTGGTGTTTAGTCTCACATTGACTAGATTGATGTTACAAATAATGTTTGTAAAGCTTGGTCAATCTTCACCATAAAAATTAGTTTTCTCTTGGCATTAGGTCATAAGTCCCAATTCCAAGATGCTATCAAAGTTTATCTTAGATCGATTGTTGGACCATTTGCATTGCCATGGTCTAGGCTGATGGCCTTGGGCAGAGAGGGGTGTGTTGGAAAATGGCTTTAGGTGAGGTTACCCAGAAACCTACCTTAATTACAACCTCTTTGGGAGTTTCCTTAATTGCAGCCTCAGGGGTGGTGTTTAGTTGCACATTGACTAGAGACGTGACTTTAATAGTTGAAATCAAGGACAGGACTGAACAAATGATATGATTAAGCAAAATCACGTGATATGATCCTATAGGGCCCTAATTCAACCCACTTTCCTAGATTTGATATTGAAAATAGAAAGAATGCTTAAGAGATAAAGCATTTAGCTGATTCGTATACTTTTAAGGACGACCCTTACATTAGAGATACACAAAAGAAGGTATGAGAAACCTACACATAGGTGACATCTACGTAATAAAAAAGATAAGTTAACCTATTTTAACAAGTTAACCTTTCAAATAAGTTAAACAAGTCTAAAACTCCTCTAGTTGGAACCATAGATTGTATGTACAAAACTTGCAAGGACTTGGTTAAAATATTTGCAAGTTGAACATTGGAGCTGACAAGTTTCATGCAAATTTGGACAACTTCTCTTGAGAAAAATGACAATCAATCTCTATATGTTTGGTTCTCTCATGAAATATAGGATTGGAAACAACGTGAATAGCATGGTTCTCACAGTTGATGCTCATTTGTTGAATTTCACAAATTTAAGCTCTCGAAGAAATTCTTTTATCCACACATGTTCACATGTAAGTGATGTCATCACCCTATACTCAACTTTGACTATGATCGAGTAAACACATTTTGTTTCTTTGGTTTCTTGGTCAAGGTTTCCATGATAACTTGGAAGAAGATGATAGTTAAATGAATAAATACCCAAATTGGTTCTTGAAAGATGAGTGCACTGATTGTTATGTCCTTGATTCAAATTTTCATGTAAATAAGTGTTTGAAAAATTTATGTGTTTGCAGCTAAGTCTTTTATGGGTATTTGATATTTAATACGCAAATTTCTTTATATTTGATACATAAGGACTTATATGCAAGCGGGTGAATTTTTAAGTGCTCATTTGAATGAAAATTTTAATTAGAAACCTATTAACTAGCACACAGGGACCAATTTAGGTATTTACTAATTTTACTATCATCTTCTTCCAAGTTATCAAGGAAACCTTGGCAAAGAAACCAAAGTTCAACAAATGTGGAGAATGATTGGAAACTTTTGCCGTTGAATTTTTTTTAAGTAATTGTGGGGGGGCCAGAAAAGGAGAGGATGGTCGAGAAGCCATTTTAGACATGAGAAAGAGAAGACAAGGGTAAAAAAGGAAACCCTCAAGGTGTTGAAGAGGACTTGAATTTCAACCAGAAATAAAAGGAGGAAACAAGAGTTGGAGGAGGAACTAAAGAGTTTGGCGATGGGTGAGGCAGAATCTGCTCGCCTCTGAGATCGGATGGGTTCTCTGTCACTCGAAGAGACACTCTAGATCTGGTGTTGGCTGGCAAAGATGGACACGTGGTTCTATGTTGAATGATGAGAAGAACACGAGTCTGAGAAGAAAAAATGTTGGTTGATGGCAGGCAACCGTGACGATGGTAGACTCACAGGACAATGACAGACAAAGCGGGTACAACCCACTCTGATACTGGTGAAAATAGAGAGAATTCTCAAGAGATAAATTCATCTCTTAACTTATTCATATCTTATAAGGATCATTACATCACAGATACTCCGAAAAGATATGCAGCCTATACATTGGTGACAAATTGGTAATGCAAAAGATAAGTTAACGTATTGTAACAGTTTATCCCATTCAATTAAGTTAAACAATTCTGACAACTAAAAAAGGCTTTCACATTAGATATAAGATTGTTATAATAGACCTTTAATAGGCTTTCTTAAGTAGTTTTGTGCTGTACCAAGGATCCTAGATATGCCTTTACTTGGATTTTATTCTTTCCTCTCCTCACTGTATTTGACAACAAAATTAAGCTCTCTAAATAATATTGTATCCTTTTTGTTAGAATGTAATTAGTCATTAACTGTTATAGATTTGTTTATCATTAAAGTTGGCCCCACTGGTGAAATTAATCATATCAAAGCCATCCAAAGGATAGGGTATACTTTTTGTCCAGTTGCCAAAATGACTACGGTTCCTCTTTTCTTTCCAATGGCAGCTATTTGTCATTGGTCTCTTTATCAATTGGATGTTGAAAGTGCTTTTCCTCATGAAGATTTAGAGGAGGCCTTTATTAAAATTCTCTTTTGTGCTGTACATATATCTGTACCTAGGATCCTTGATATGCCTTTATTTGTTTCTTATTCTTTACTCTTCTTACACAATTACAGTTAGATAAATATCAAAACCTAGGAGAGGAAAATTAAGCTCTCTAAATAATTGTCTTTTCATTTATCTCAAGTTAGATCATATCTCCGAAACCAGCGACATATCATAACAGAAATATATCTGAACAAATAGAACGTGTAAATCTTGGGCAATTTGTCACCTTATAAGTAAGTTTTATGGTATCGAGTTAGGTCTCAAGTCTAAATTCTAAGATATTCTCTTTACTACATCTTGTCATCTGAACTCTCCAACCTCTATTACAGTAACAAGTAGGAACATTTTGTTCTTTTGTTTTATTTTAGGTTTTTTGCTTATGTGTGCATGTGGGCTTATTCGCTAATCTCTGTTTCTGATTTGTTTTATGATTTCTTTTATTTTGAACAGACTACTAGACCCAGAATTGGAAAGCTCTGGGTCTCTCTTTGTTGGGAGTTACATTCTTCAACTTATTTTGCATTTACCATCACAGATGGCAGTACATATTCGAGACTTGGTTGCTGCACTTGTCAAACGTATGCAATCTGCTCAAAGTGCTGTCCTGCGAAGCTCATTGCTTATTGTTTTTGCTAGACTGGTAATATAGCCAATTTTTTCTGATTGAATTTGAATGATTCAATGGTCAGTTTTTTGTTGGTAACGGTTAACGGTCAGACCTATCTATTTTTTATAAATAACTTTGGAGGATGAAAGCAAACAGTTCTATGGGCAGTCAATTGAATGATTCTAACGTCTGCTTCTTTCCCTCTGTCCACATGGATAATTTTCCAAAATATTACTTAAAATTCAGGTACACATGAGCGTTCCTAATGTTGGACAATTTATTGATTTGCTGATCTCGATTCCTGCGGAAGGATATGCTAATTCGTTTGCTTACGTAATTTCAGAATGGACCAAGCAGCAAGGTGAACATCCTTCTACTATTTTTTTTTTTGGTTTAAGATATTTTGGTATGTGATTTATTTGGTATTTTCCATTTTGCAAATAATGAGTTTGTCCATAGATCTGAAAGATGTGTCTGTAACTGCTCTTTGGTATGTAGTTATCCTCATGCATGAATAGTTGAAAGATTTTATTTGTCACTAACTACTAAGAATTCTAATATCTAATTATGCTAACTCCTTCCCCTTTCCTAGCCTCTGCGTGTGAATAGTTACACTTTTTGGGTGAAACTCATGTTTATGTTACTTTCACCTCTGTCAAACATGAGAATGATCAATAAGGAATGCTGAAGTGTGCATAAACATTTTCTTCCACGTGATATATGATTGCAGGCGAGATACAGGGAGCATATCAAATAAAAGTAACTACAAGTGCCCTGGCCTTGTTGCTAACCAGTAGGCACAATGAATTGGGAAAAATACATGTCCAAGGCCATCTAATTAAGGTATTACTGTTATATGATTTATCTATTTGCTCTCTTTTTTTCTTCACCCGGGAGGGTGGGAGTACTTTTGCTGATTTCCCGAGCTTATTGCTTCATGAAGTCTGGTGAGGGAATAACCACAAGATCAAAAGCTAAATCAGATCCGAATCAATGGGTAATATTGCCACTTCGTACAAAGGTAATTCCTTTTTTCATTATATATAGTTGTTTTCATGTCATGTTGACATCAAATTATATTAAGAATTGACTGCAGAGAATACTGAACCAAAGTTTTATTGATCAATATCTGAACAAAAATTATGATCATGCTACAACAGATCTATCTATATGTCAGAGGATCATTACTGACATGTCAATCATAAATGTCTAATAGTATTAACTGACGAAAAGGAGTGCAAGCAAACTAACAAACAAAATATTCTAAGAGAAATATCTATCTCTAACATCCTCCTCAAGATAAAGGTGGGTGACAGACAACTGGTTAATCAACCAACTTAAGCTTTAATCAACCAATCCTTTGCTCTCATGTAGAGAAAAGAAGAATGCTTTGAGCTTTATGTGATCTTCAGACAGACCTTGAGTTCTCATGGTAGCGCATACTATATTGAACTCCTTTAAGTGCTTCTGGATAGATTTATCTAAACAGATCCTTATTCAATATTATTAGGTCAACTATCACAAAGTTTATTCAATAACCTCTTTTCCCTTAAGATGCTTACCCAAACGTACCCTAGGTCAACTATCCCAATGCTTACAGGAATGGTTTCATACTACTTCTCTTGCACTTGTATCAAAATTATTTTGTAAGGCTCACAGTGCAGTTTCTACGATTAATTGCAATTTGCAACAATGTTACTGTGTTAACATCCTGATTAAAATTTACGGTTATCTGTAAAAGAAGACTATATGTAAGTTGAATGTTTTAATATTGTATCATAAACTGAGTATGTTTTCTCTTTCTTGAATATCTTGCAGATAGTGGCTTTGTTGGCGGATGCATTAACTGAAATACAAGAACAAGTTTTGGAAGCTGATGATGTGGTATTTAATGCATATTGATGTGTACTCTAATTATACACTAATTAGTAAAGTTGCTACCTAATGTATAAACTTTGTTCAGGATAGTGACTGGGAAGAAGTTAAAGCAGATAGTATTGAAAATGATAGAGATTTTCTTTATTCAGTGTCTTCACCTTCGGGAAAAGCCACTGATGAACATCTTGAAGCAATGGCGAAAGTATTTAATGAGGTTTGGCTGAGTTACACTAGTTCTCACCTATCTTAATTTCTGTACTATGCAATTATATCATAGTTTTATACTGAAATTTAATATATTTTTATTTTATTTTGCTAAACTTATTTCACAATTACAAGGATCGAGATGATCAATATGACGATAACCTTTTTAGTGTTGCTGATCCTCTCAATCAGGTCTGTGATCCCGTGTCTGTTTTATTTATTCAATCTGATGCTCTAACTTGCATATATATATTTGTTAACAATTTACAATTATGGTTGCAAATGTGACAGATAAATCTGGCAAATTACCTTGTTGATTTCTTTGTCAGTTTTTCTCAATCTGACCGACAGCTCTTAGATCACATTTGCGAGGTTATCCCAGTAATATTTTTCATTTAGTTCACCTTGTAGTATAGACGATTGTTGCTTAACTTCTGAAATTTTTCATGGCTTGCACTGCAGAGCTTGACTCAGTCTCAACGAAATGCCATTCAAATGGTACTGAAGAGATGAAAATTTAGTGTGTGATCAAGTGCTGTCTCAAAGATGGGTTGATAATACTTCAAAGAAACAAACAAAGATATGGTTAGAAACCAATATTTTTCCAATATTCAGGTTGAGGAGGTCTGCAATTATGAAAGGTGTTTTCCCTCTGCTGCAGTGTTCCCCCGTTTTTGTCTATTGATTTTTAATGGATGTGTTATTGTATGTATTGGTGATGTTTTGTTTTAAGTTGGTTTCTGCCCATATATAATTGGCCAAATATTGTCCGTATACCAATTGTGTTGATTGTTCAAGAAAAGGAAGAAAAGTCCGTTGGTAGCATATGGTGCATGACAATTTCAATTGTATCGGTTCCTGCTTGTTACTATTCCCTGTCAGAAAACTGTTACGATTCCCTGCTAGAAAACTGCTACTTTTGCAGCCTAGAGTTAACCATTGGTTGTAGTAATGATTTATCGCTTTCCCTCCCTACTTTGTAATAACCCCTTTCTTTTCTGGAGAAAACAAGACTCATTAAGTACATATAATTTTGATTTCTGCGAGATTGAGTGAATTTTCTCAAACTGTATTATATCTGTCCTCTTATGTATAAATTGAAATACTGCTCGATTAAACATGAACTTGCCAATCGTTACCACAAATTATTAAATATTCTCATTTCTAAAGTCTAACTGCTATCAAAATGGACCATTTTACTTAGAATTGTAATTAATGGTGCTGTTATTTAATAATGGATCATTTCACTTAGGATTGTAACTAATGGTGACGGCATTTAATAAGTCCTATGTTACTTTTTGGTTGAGATGTTAATTAAGTCCTTAGGTTGTATTTCAAAATGTTAGTTTGAGATAAAACACAAGTGATTTTAGACTTACAGAAGCGCTTTGCACTAAAAATTGTTTTTGCAATGAGGTGCCTTAATTCAAATTAGTCACTTGAAGTCCGACAAAATCAAGCATTGAAAATTTAGAGTGGTAGGTGTGTAGGAAGGTGAGCAGATAGGAAAATGTTAGTTTGACAATTACACTTAGCATATGACCTATGCCAATTGTTGAAATGACATTTAGAGCTAACTTATAAGGGCATAAATGGTTTTTTCTTCTCAAAGTTTCCTTCTTTTTGGTGTCTCTTCCACTTCTATTTGTATGAAAAACATTAATAATTTTAATAATACATAATATAAATATATTTCTAAATATTAAATATATAATTTTATTTTATATATTTAAGTTAGTTAGAAGTTAATTATCAACTATGGATTATTAGAAAAAAAAATATTAAAAAAATACTATTATACAAATTTTTGTAATATATATATATATATATATATATATATCATTTCTAAGTAATATTTTTAATAAAACATAATTAATGAAAATATAAATACATTTTTAAATATTAAAAATATATATTAAATTTATATTTAGTCAATCTATTTAGAAATTAACTATTAAGTATTGATTTGGAGAAAAAAAATATTTAAAAGCACTATTTAACAATTTATTTACTTTTATTACTATTATCATCATTATATATATAACGTCTTTTATTTTTAAGTACTAATATTTATAATAATACATAATTAATGCAAATATAAATATATATGTAAATATAAAGATATAAATCAAATTAACCCTTAACTATATTAAGGGTTAATTATTAGAGAAAACAATTTTTAAATACATTTACTTCTATAAACATATATATTATTTTAATTTTTAAGTGTTTAATTATGTTTAAAGTTGAACCTCCATGACTATATAAATGTTTAACTGTGTTCAACTTCCTAACCATCCACCACTGCACAGCATAACCAGCAATATGTGGTCACCTGACCTCCATACTTCAACCCCTTACATGTTTTGCACCATGCCATTCAATACAAATGTGCCTTGCTTCACCAAGGACCACCTACAAATGACATCAACCAAGGGACATACGTACTACGCCATGACGACCCCTGCACATAGTAAGTGTTTAACCTCCTGCATGTAAGTGTTGAATTAAGTTCAACTTTCTGACTAATCACCAATCCACCATTTCTGTCGCCCTTGACCTCTATAGTTCAATCCCTTACATGACTATATAAGTGTTTAATTGTATTCAAAGTGTTTAACCATGACTGTGTAAGTGTTTAACTGTGTACAACTTTCTGACCACTCATCATAGTCAACAATTATGTGCACCCTTTACCTCCATACCTGAAATCATTACTTGTTTTCCACTGTGGGATTCACCAACTGATGTGCCCTTGTTCACCACAAACTACCTACCAATGACATAAGTCAAGGGTCAGTCCTCTGCTACGCCATTACCAGTACTGGACATTTTAAGTATTTAACCATGTCTACTTTAAGTGTTTAATAAAGTTAAAATTTCTGACCACTCATCACAGCCAACAATTATGTGCACTCCTGACCTCCATACCATACTTGAAATCATTACATGTTTTCCATTTAAAAATTAAAATAATATATTATATGTGTTTATAGAAGTAAATATATTCTTAAATATTATTTTCTGTAATAATTAACACTTTATAACTTAAGGTAAACATAAATTTGATTTATATTTTTAATATTTACATATATATTTATATTTGCATTAATTATGTATTATTATAAATATTAGTACTTTAAAAAAAGTACTTATATATAATGATGATGATAATAGTAATAAAAGTAAATAAATTGTTGTAATAGTATTTTTAAATATATTTTTCTCTAAATCAATACTTAATAGTTAATTTCTAAATACATTGACTAAATATAAATTTAATATATATTTTTAATATTTAAAAATGTATTTATATTTTTTTTATATTTTTATTAATTATGTTTTATTAAAAATAATTTTACTTAGAAATGATATATATATATATATATATATATATATACATTACAAGAAAATTATATAATAGTATTTTTTTAATAATCCATAGTTGATAATTAACTTCTAACTGACTTGAATATAAAAATGAAGTTATATATTTAATATTTAGATATATATTTATATTTTCATTAATTATGTATAATTAAAAGTATTAATGTTTTCACGTAAATAAAAGTGGAAGAGACACTTAAGGAAGGAGCTGCTGCAGCTCGACCAAATATATATGTCAACCCTATTTTTCATTTTACTGTCACGCTGGACTAATTTTGTCACGCAAGAACCAATTGGCCATGTCACTGTTACATGAAGTTGTAACCTGAATGTGTTGACACATAAGATTGTTGCCACAGTAGTGACACATATATGAGTGAAGGAAGGATTTCGCGTTTTTTTGAATAAGAGAGTATCCACAGTACAAACTTCTGTGTTTCGGATTATACAGAATACAAATTTTTGTATTCGAAGTAATTTTTTTTATTCTAGATTACACAAATCAGAATAAAAAAAAGTTATATTTCTTATATAATTCGAATTACAAAATTTTAAAAAGGTATTTTTGATGATTCTACAATTATGGAGGTGCATGAAGAGAAGTACGGAGGTGCAGGAAGAAGCCGTGTGTCGCAAGATTCACGGAGAATTATGAATAGTAATGGGTCTTTAAAATACTACGAGCAATGGAAAAAGAGGAGCCACCGGAGAACATTTCTGCCTGTACGAATGATTTCAGTGATGGATGAGTAAATAGCCAATTTTGCAGCTTATGCTTTCGCTCTTGCAATCCTTGGAACTCCTTTGGGAGCTTTAAGCATCATTTTTACTTCAGTGCTAGCTCACTGCATATTGAAAAAGAGATATTTCTTATATTTCAGAATGTATAATTTGAAATATAATTTATTTTGTATTTTGAAATGAATACTTTGAAATATAAAATTTATATTTTGACTTATGAATTTTATTTTCTATTTTATATAATTGAGAATGTAAATTTGTATTTTAGAATATATAATCTAAAATGCAAAATTATATTTATACAATTTAATATATAAATTTTGTATTTCGAATTTTATATTACAAATTCACATGTGGGATTGCATAATTTGGAAAGTCTTGGAATTATATAATTCAAAACTAAAAATGAACTTTTTTTGTTAGGTATCTAAGTGTGAGTCTAAGTCTCACATTGAATAGAAATGAGAAAGTTGAGCAACATATAAAAAAGAATATCTATACATCCAATATTTTAAGGTTTTGGGTTAAAGGTGATGTCATTCCCATACATGATTTGATTCATTTCTCATTTCTATTTATCTCTCCGATAAAGATGCATCGAGACGTGTTGTGATTGACTTTTCAGGTCCTAATGACCGATAATTCTTTCTTTATTGTATAAATGCTTCATGGTATATGTAGACCATCCAAAATTGTTGGACAATAAAAATTTGAGAGGGAAGAGGTAATTCTTTGTGCACTTCAATCTTTTTTTCCAACACTACCCATTTTCTATTATTTATTTTCCTTTTTGGAATTTATATCTCGTAACATTTGTAACATCCCACATTTTTCATATAAAAGAAACTTTATTGCATAAAAATTATATAAGAACAAAATATAAATATCCATAGATTCATTCATATATATTTCAAAATAGACTTCTCCATATAAGATTTAAAAGAAATATCTTTCTAAAATTACAATAAAATAAAATAAAGTTTCTCCATCAATTCATCGGAGATTCACACCACCTGTCAAATTCTCTGCTCATGTGTAATATACACGATCATCGCAGATTTAAAAAAACAAAACAAACAACACACAAAAAGAAGGATAAGCTAGAGAGTTTTTTTAAAAATATATATATATTTTCACAAATTAAATTTCTATTCCAACCTAACATCAACAAAATCAAACTTTCATAATACATTCAAATATCATTAACACATCACACACGTGAGCCACCCATATGATCTGGTCTGACCGGTTCTTTTACACACCGAAGCGTAGTCATATACACATTTCAATTTATATGATCTGGTCTAACCGGTTCTTTTTCACACCGTAGCACAGTCATATAAACTTAATGTATATGATCCAGTCTTATTGGTTCTTTTTCACACAGTAGCATGGTCATATGAACTTAATCCATATGATCCGGTCTGACCGGTTCTTTTTCACACCGTAGCGTGGTCATATGAATCCTTTAACCCACATGATCTGGTCTGACCGGTTCTTTTTCACACGTAGCACAACCATGTGAATATATTAATCCATATGATCTAGTCCAACCGGTTTGTTTTCACACCGTGGCGCAGTCATATGAACTTCCTTCGACTCCCACTACTTAGTCATCTTCATCTATGATTCCAATGACTAGTAGAGTTAGGATTGAACCTCATTCGACTCTTACCACCTAGTCATCTTCATCTATGATTTTAATAACTAGTAAAGTCAGCATGTGAACCTCCTTCGACTCTCACCACTTAGTCATCGTCATCTATGATTCCAATGACTAGTAGAGTCAGGATACGGGTAGTCTCGATCACACACAACATCATTCACAAACATTGATACTATATTATATAAGAACAAAATATAAATATTCATAGATTCATTCATATATATTTCAAAATAGACTTCTCCATATAAGATTTAAAAGAAATATCTTCCTAAAATTATAATAAAATAAAATAAAATAAAATAAAATAAAGTTTTTCTATCAATTCACTGTAGATTCACACTACCTGTCAAATTCTCTGCTCACGTATAATATACACGATCATCATAGATTTAAAAAAACAAAACAAACAACACACAAAAAGAAGGGTAAGCTAGAGAGTTTTTAAAATATATATATATAATCACAAATTAAATTTCTATTCCAACCAAACATCAACAAATCAAGCTTTCATAACTCTTCTCATACATTCAAATATCATTAACACATCACACACGTGAGACACCCATATGATCTGGTATGACCGGTTCTTTTTCACACCGTAGCACAGTCATATATACATTTCAATTTATATGATCTGGTCCAACCGGTTCTTTTTCACACCGTAGCACAATTATATAAACTTAATCTATATGATCCGGTCTGACCGATTCTTTTTCACACCGTAGCACAGTCATATAAACTTAATCCATATGATCCGGTCTGACCGGCTCTTTTTCACACCATAGCACGATCATATAAACTTAATCCATATGATCCGGTCTGACCGATTCTTTTTCACGCCGTAGAGCGATCATATGAATCTTTTAACCCACATGATCTGGTCTGACCGGTTCTTTTTCACTCCGTAGCGCAGTCATGTGAATCTATTAATCCATATGATCTGGTTCAACCGGTTCTTTTTCACACCGTGGCGCAGTCATATGAACCTCCTTCGACTCCTACCACCTAGTCATCTTCATTTATGATTCCAATGACTAGTAGAGTCAGGATTGAACCTCTTTCGACTCTCACCACCTAGTCATCTTCATCTATGATTCCAATGACTAGTAGAGTCAGAATGTGAACCTCCTTCGACTATCACCACCTAGTCATCGTCATCTATGATTCCAATGACTAGTAGAGTCAGGATACGGGTAGTCTCGATCACACACAACATCATTCACAAACATGGATACTACATCGTACAATACATAAACACTCATTTGATTTAAATTCATCAAAATCATTTATAAACAAATAATTACAATATTTATGAAAAATAATCAAACTAGCTTTCCTTACCCAAATTCACATAATAGGTAATTGTAATATCTATAAAAAAACATGCAACTAGCTTCCCTTACAAAATATCATAATTTTAGATAAATTTATATTTCAAAGGAGACAAACATTTATAAGAAAATATACAACTAGCTTCCCTCACCCACATTCAAAAGATAAGTAATAATATATATAAAAACATACAATTAGCTTTCCTTACCAAATATCATCATTCTAGATAAATTTCTGTTTCAAAGGATATAAACATTTATAAAAAAATATGTAACTAGCTTCTCTTACCAAATAGAGTAGAGATACTAAAAAAAACCCTAAAATCACAAGCAACCTAGCTCTGTTCAAGAATTTGATCGGACACTCTTGATCTACTCAACGCTAGAAATCTAGGGATGTCCTCTGATTGTCAATCTGATAACATATGAGATCACAAATCTAGAGAGAAAGTAGAAAACTTTAAAGAGAAACTGTTCTAGAGAGATGGTGGTTTTCATAAGAATGAAAGTATATATCTCCTTAAAGAAAGAGAGAGATAGTTGATAGTTTTTATAAATAGAATATCTTTTTAAAGATAATTGGTGGTTTTTATTAGAATAAAACAGAATATCTTTTTAGAGATATCTTTTTAGAGAGAGAGTTAGTGGTTGTTATAGAAATAAAAAGTAAATTACTAAATTTTATTTACTTAAACAACTTTTCTGTTAAAAAAATAGGTGTTATCTTATTTATCTCTAAAACTAAATTCTAGTTTAAGTTTTATTCCATAACTATTTTCTAGGGTATTATAGCATTTCTATGCATTTTTTCTTTAAATTGTTAACATTAGTGGATATTCTATATTATAGGGGAGCATCTTGCTTTCATGAAAACGCCAGTATAACCATACTAGCTGCACGAATCAAAGTAGAGACAGAAGTGAGACCCCTCCATAGCATCGCATGACCAATTATGTGATCCTATCTGTACAGATTTCCCAACAACAATAATGAAAACTTAAATTCAAATAAGGTATGACATTCAATCTCATATGGCATAAGAAATTCAAAAGCTTTTGGGACACTTGTACGAGCAAACACCATGATACTGGTAGAGAGAGAAAATAAACTTTGGGATTCAACAATCCGGAAGGAAAAAAGAAAGAGTTAATTAATATGAAAGAAAAAATTAATTTTAAATTATATAAAAAATGAAAAAATTAATTCTAAATTACATAGTTCAAAATATGCTTTTTTTGAAATGCGTAAATGAAAATTTAATTTTGAATACATAATCCAAGAATGAATTTTATATTGTTCATGTTCGAATTAATTTTTTCAAACTTTTAAATTGTGAAATTTAAAATATGTTAGAATAAGAAGTTGAATTGAAATGGGAGTCGGTTAAACTAATACAGATTTTTTTATTACAAATTTAGAATAAAAAGGATTTAGTTGTTTTGATAAAATATTTTAAAATTAAGTACACACAATAAGGTTGATTCGTGAAAAAAAAAAAAAAAAAAAAAAAAAAAAAAAAAAAAAATAAAAAAAAA
>Ga0209700_100394_pt1 | contig 79033 bp, 39 predicted proteins | sample SiratroredBW_FD_187528 | JGI IMG/M metagenome (GOLD analysis project Ga0209700, IMG submission 187528) | Root nodule microbial communities of legume samples collected from California, USA - Siratro red BW (SPAdes) (version 2) | ecosystem: Host-associated > Plants > Roots > Nodule | place: USA... | reverse complement strand
ATATATATATATATATATATATATATATATATATATATATATATATATATATATATATATATATATATATTATACAAGAAAAAGTTATTTAAAGATCAATTTTTAGCTACCAAATAAAATAGTTACTAATTGTGATAAAAAATAGTCACCCAATTAGATTTCAGTTACTAAATAACTACAAAATAAAAGTAATAATTGAATTTAGTGACCAATTAAGTCAAATAATTGATATTTAACATTAGTCTCCAAAGTTTTAGTGACTTATCTCATTAAATTCTAAATTAGTCTTTAGTTGAAAACTGATTTAGAATCTAATAGTTATATATATGACATATTCTCATATCGTACTTAAGTCATTTTAGTATTATTTGATAGAGTTAATTCGAGTAGGTCTACACTTTTTATCTTTTTTTTATTTGGTTCTTTTTGGAATGGGAAAATTTTATCTTTATTTTTATAAATTTTTTTCGTTGCAATACACTTTGTCTATTAGAATGAAAAATATTTCTCTTTTTATATATTTTTTATATAATTTAAAAGTTATATATATATATATATATATATATATATATATATATATATATATAAGTTACTAGTTGTTTTATATTCTGATTAATATAGAAAATTTATATTTTGATTTTATTTGAATTTATATTTCGTAAAGAATATTTTTAAATAGTTTCTTTAAAAATATTATAAATCTAATATACTTTTTGTAATAAGAAGATTTTTTTTTTAAAAAAAAACATGTTTTCGTTGAATGGATTTTTAGAGAGGAGGTTAACTTGAGAGGTTCAACAATAATGAGATATGAATTATATCCATATAAGGGATTAACATTATTTTTAACTCAAAATATTAAAGTAACAAATTTATGGTTCTTATTTCTAATATATTATTTAACTTTCTCAATTTTACTTGATGTGATCTCACTTGGATTCCTAACAATCTAATTCTCAAGTGTGAGTCTCTTCTATATTAGTACACTCTCTCTATCAAAAGTATTTTTAACCACAAGTATCTTGCTAATGATCCTTATTTGTACCGTCATTCTTCATTACGAGACACATTTGCAATTTTGGGACTACCATTGACTCTGATACCACTGATGGGTGGTATTTCGAGGGGGGATTCACTAGGAAGATTCAACAACAATGAAATGTGAACCAAATCCATATATAAGGAATTGAAATCACCTCCAACATAAAATTTAAGACAATAGTTTTGTGGATCTTTTTAACTTTCTCATTTCTATTTAATGAAAGAGTTATACTCACACTTTGGTTGCTATAATCATTTATAATAGATGAAACAACTTTAATTCCCAAAACTCATGTAAAAATATTGCATTCACCATTTTGTACCTATTTAATTTTTTTTTTTACTTCAGATGTCCTAGGTTCAACATATAATATAAGCCTCTGACTTAAAGTTCTAATTAAACTTGCAAAGTACCTTTTTTTTGTTACTATTACAACTCACAAACAAAGTTGTTTTGCTTTCTTCCTTCTCTAACAACAACAACAACAATTTTGTGCTAGTTTTTGATCTTGATTGTGGTGTCTCTGCATTTTGTTGGTCCATTTTATTATTGAAATTGAAATTAAGGTTATTTTTGGAGATTTTAATCACAACAAAACATGAATGTCTTCATTAGGATATTATTGATATAATTTTTGGTTGATTTGAAATTTTAGTTTTTAAAATTTTAAATGTGTTACCTAATTAAATTCAAAATATTAAAATTAATTTTGTTTGTAGCAGTAAATATTATAATTGTAATGTAAACTTTAGGAATAGCCAAAATTACAAGGACCAATTAATTATTTTATCCCTTAAGAGTAACTAAATTTAGTCATTAAATTATTTACAATTTAAGTGATTAAATTATAAAAAAATTATTTAACGTATTGTATAGGAAAATTATAGAAAAAAAATTAGTTTAGATTTATCATAGGATTAAGATGTATTATAGTATGTTTGTTTGATCTTGTTGTAGTTTATTAATATGTACACATTATAAGTTTAACTTTAAATTTGGTATAATTTTGTTAAGATGATTTAGTGTTATTCTTCGGGTACATACTTAATTGTGGTATGTTCTTTGTGATCACTCTCGTCTTGTGTACTTTAGAGACCAAGACAAAATGTTGTTCAATTTTTATTAAATTTAAGATAATACATTAGTTTGTACATGCTAGCGAATTATAAAAAATGTTTTTCTAAATAGGTAGTGTTCCGGTACACCCAATATATCGCTTAAGAGTCGAAATCAATGTCAGTTTAAATATACCTTCCTTTCTTAACCCTCCAAGATGCCTTTTAAGGACAAAACCGTGACGAAGCTTCGAGCTTCAAATCGGACACTATTGACTCTAGTGATGTTATCTCAACGGACTTGAGATCAGAACATTGGTGTCGTCTATGAGAAGCTCGTTCCCTTAGCTCTCGACTGGAGGGCTTGGTACACCCAATATAGTTCCACATCGCTTAGGAGTCAAGACCAATGTCAGTTTAAATACACCTTCCTCCCCTAACCCTCAGACTTGAGGTCAGAACATTGGCGTCGTCAGTGGAAATTTCATTCCATTAGCCCTCGACTAGGGGGCTTGTTCTAGTACACCCAATATAGTCTCACATCGTTTAGGAGTCTAGGCTAAGGTCATTTTAAATACACCTTCCTCCCCTAAACCCGGAGACGTCTTTTAAGGACAAAGCCATGACAGAACTCCGAGCTCCAAAGCGGACAATACCTCAGATACGGTGAATGTACATTGCCTCAGTTAATGAAGATCTTCAATCTAGAAATTTGTCGGGCTATTTGAGATTCATATCTCGACGCCATGTTTCTATTACCATTCTATCATGGGATGAGATTGAAGTGATAGAGAAGAAATTCATATGACAGAATATATTTGTATTTGGACATCCTGCATAATTTCATTTTTGTATTATCTTATTAATAAATTTGTTAATAGTTCATGTTATTTTTATAACAAAGCTTAGAGATTCTCAACATCGGGGTGATGATTAAGAATACTTTATATATTATTTACATCAAATGAGGGATTTCAAGACTTTCAAGACCTACAAACTCATTACGTTGAAATTTTAGGTTGGAGGTGAGATTATAATCTCTTATATAGGTTGTTATTGACTTCTTGGTCGAATTTTCCTCGTTTATCTCTCCTTAAAGAACCCAACCAAAAGAGTATGTCAGTGATAAATCCTACGAAGTAAAGGTCACATGTGAAGTACTCAAGATTAGAAATGTTTCTGCTTAAGGAATTTATATTTTGAGTTTCATATTAAGTAAAAATGTGAAACTTCAGTAATATATAAAGAAAAAGACTGTCAAACCCTCTATTATAAGGTTTTGGATTGATAATAATATTATAATTTTTTTATTGATTACTTATGATTCATTTATGTCAACATCTCCTTAAGGATAAATATAATTACTAACCAATGAATTTTGTCTTCTTTATCTATAATTTTGAAGAGATATATTATGAAAAACTACTTTTTATTTGATAAAATAAATAATGAGAGAAGAAAAATAGATAATAATTATTTTTATTTTATTATTAAATAAATAAATAAAAAATATGTGTTAAAAATTTTAACTCAACCAATGAGACAACTAAATTATAGTAATTGGGTGTAAAATTGAATGAAATTTATTACGTTAATGCTAACTTTCCAGTAGTAATGGAATAAGGGCAATGGTTTCCATTTTAAAACCTAAAATATTAAAATAAACATTTAGACAATATTATATTTATATTTTAAAACTATACTAATGGACACATCAGTCAATTCAATTGTCTATTTAATATTTTAGTTAAAAAAATTAAAATGTACTTATTAAAAATGTAAATATTAGACTGGGATTTTTCAAACCAAATATACCGAAACGCAAAAAAGGAAAAGACTACTAATCACATTTAATCATAGAAGCTTCTATTGCAAAATTACCAAGGGTGAAATTATTTATTTATCAAATTGGCGCCTAGAAATCAAAAGAATTTTTGGAAAACATTTCTTAGTTCTTGCTTTCCAATTTGCAAAATCAGATCTTTGAAAACTTATTGTGTTGTCTTTTTAATTTATTTAAAATTAATAATTAGTACCGGTGAGTAGGTGAAGTAGGAGCAAAACTATGGGACCTAGTAAAAGAAATAGCAAAACTATGTAAGACTTATTGATGAAGGAAAATGGTTTGTACACAACTATCTATTTTCCAAACATCTACCTAACAACAGCTATAAAAAATTAAAAACATTAACAACAATACAATTGCTATCAACATCTTTGTTGTATAACAACATGGTACACCAATGATGACACTTCAAACAGTTAGCTAACGTATTTTCTCTCTGTTTCGTTTTCTTGATCAGCACTATCCACCTTCGCCCATCTGCTAATACGCTTCTGAGCAATGGTAACCTGCAAAGAATGTTATGATCATGTTCAATCAGAGCATTTGGGTAAACAAAAATCAAGCATTTATTCAATAAGATCTCTTCACAAGAGAGCTTATGCTCTAGCTTTAACCATAAAACTTATTAAACAGGTTGAAAAGTGCTTATTTTGATAACATCTTTATGTTCCTTTTTCTGCAAGTAATTTAGAGATGCATACCTGCTCCTCCCAGTTAGTTTTGTATGTGATTACAGTTAGCACTATTGTTTGAATGAATGTTCCAAACAACATTCCAATCCAAATTCCCTGCAAAAGTGAAAAAGTTTTTCAATTCATCAAGCAGCATAAACATTATTAATAATTTGAAAGCAACAAAAATAGGTGAAAGAGCATGTACCTTGACTTGCATATCAAGAACGTTACCAAGTACAATACCTACAGGAATACCTATGATGTAATAACACCCCAGATTCACATATGCTACAATGCTTTGCCACCCTGCTCCTATAGCCACTCCTGTTCAAATCACATATCTCACTTCAGAAGTATATATATACATACATTGACACTGACAAATTAATTAGCTTTAGTAAATTTAAAGCAACAAGGATTCAAATCTTAAATCAATTCAAGTAAGAGAGAGGAAATGGTGTAAAAGAATACCTGAGAGTACAGGTTGAACACTGTTTAGTAAAATAGAGATTGATAACAAAGGTGACAAATCCCCAACAGCAAAGGCCACGTCTTTATCTGAGGTAAATATGTAAGCAAGCCTTTCTCTGAAAAATAAGAAGAATAAGAACAGAAAGAATCCGATGGCCAATGATGTGAGCACAGACACAACTATTGAGAACTTTGCAGCTTTGGCACTTCCTTTTCCAAGTTCATTTGCTACTCGAACACTGCAAAAACAAAGTTACAAACCAAGTTTTCAGGGTTATGACTACTGACTGCAACATCAACTATAGAAAGGAGAACAGCACCATTACCTTGCTGCAGCCATGAAACCGAGTGCTATCATCATTTCCCATCCATTGATGTTGAGACTGTAAACAATGAAATTTCATCAGTAGCAGTAAGCAGAAAAGTTCTTCCATGAAGCTAATACCCCCCAACAATGTAAAGTAGAAACACAATATTTGAATTTTAATACAAAAAAAAATGTTCTAGTGCATTACCATATGGATAGAGCATCAATTGCAACCTCTGCATTTTTCATGTTACCGGTCAAAAGAACCAGTATGGTGTTGTACCAGAGCTCAAGACTGTAAAACATACAACAGCATAATGTAAGTCCACGATAAATAACATAGTAACAGCTTAGATTCTCTAAGAAAAGTGTTTCGTTAACATCTTTCTTTCACACCCTTTTGTTACTCTCTCAGTGTGAAATTTGACATCAATGGGAGAAGAGAATAAAGAGGTGTCTTTTGAATGATGAGGCAAACTTTGAGCATAGAAAGAAATTAATAACAAATCAAAGATTGATACTCAAAAGGGCAATGGGAAGGAAGTCTGGCATTCAGAAAGTAAATTGAAACCATTAGATGAAGATAGTATTGACATTGCAAAGAACCGAGCCCACTTGAGAAGAAAGCTCACCACAGCATGGCACCGGCTGAAAGGGACATCTTGACAACAGGCCAGAGGTCTTTGAAAGCCATAAAGGAGAAACCTTTCCATGTATCAGAGCACCAACCACATGTCACAAATATGAGTTGACCAACGTTGGGAATCCAGTATGCCAAAATTGTTGAAATCATTGCACCAGGAAGCCCAAACTTGAAATTCATGGTCAAAAGCCAGGAGAGAAACACATGAATCACTATCGAAAATGCTGCCAAGAATGCAATGATGACATTCTTGCTCTGAGATTGCAGGAATGTCTGACAAGTGAATGAGACAATGAAGGCAAACATGATAGGAATTGACCAAATAGAAATGGTTCCTGCCACTTGTGCTATGCTCTCATCTTGGCCTAAGAGCGTTAAAATTGGGCTTGTGAAGAAGAACAGCGGAAGAAGACACAGTGCAGTTAAGAACAAAACTATCCATGATCTCTGAAGACACACTCCCATCATGCTATATTCTCTTGCACCAAATGCTTGCCCACAAAGTGTTGACAATGCACTCGCCATCCCTAACTGCAATGCCATTACACAAACAAGAAATTCGAGTCATTGTATTGTAATTGCAATTGTAACACAACCCCAATACAGTGTTGTAATTACAAAAAAGGTTCATATCTGCACACCATGATAGGTTAAATAAAAATTAAATAAACAAAAAAATACACACACCCAGAAAGTAACAAAACTTTTAAATACAGTATGTTTCACAAACTGCAGACCCCACAATCCATGTTTCTCGTGTTACCCTTGTTCAACCAATCACAAGAACCCAATCTATAACCCAAAGAGTTTGTTCTAATTAATAACCAAAAAACAACGAAAGTTTTGAACTTTTAAACAACGAAACAGAGGAACTGATCTCTGTTTCTGAGTTACAATACAGTAGTACGGAACACCCTTTGTTTCATCAGAATAACACCTTTCACCACCAACATGTATCTTCCTCTCCCCACTCCTGCATGAAAAACTATGAAACACTATATATATGAATACTTTATACACCTAAGAACAAAACAAAGAAACACATACTCGGATGATAATACAACGAAAGCACCTAACTTTTTCAACTTTTTCCAATACCCATGATTAACATAAGATAAAAAACTGGAAGGGTTTGATGAAGAAAGGAAAACGTACGAGAACACCATTGGCGAACCTAATGAGAACGGTGTAAACGAGAGCAAAAGCAGCTAATTCCCTTGAGCCAATATGGCCAACAAAGGATTGGCTTATAACATTGAGACCAAAGGTGGAGAACCTGGTGCATATGGCTGGTGCTGCCACTATCCACATCAACTTGCTCTCTTTCCACACCCTCTTGCCCAGCGATAACTCTTCTTCCTCTTCCTCTTTTCTTCTCTCTTTGCTCAACAGCTTCTGCCTTAGATCCCCCTCCATTCTTGACCCTTTGGATTTTTCTCGCTTGTGCCACAACCCAGAACTCTGTTCGTTCTGGTGAAAGAAAGAAAGAATGAAAGAAAAGCAGAAAGAGAAAAACTTTACAATGAGATTGAAGAAACGTTGTTCAATTAATAACTCTGTTCATTCTGATGCCGACCTACGACGTAGTCACGCGTGCGTTGCTAAATACACAATCTATTAAAAAAAAAAAAAAGAAACGTGATCTGTTTTAGCCCTCCATTTTTTTTTACGAATATAATTTTTATTTATTTTACGACTTCCTTTATTGTATCTATAATAATTAATAAAGGTAATTATCGTTAATTTTTTTTAAATTACGTCTAAGATATGATATTTTCTTTTCTCGTAGAAAAAAAATTATTATCTAAAAAATTGTCTCCAATCAAATCATATTTCTTATTACTCGTAAAAATTCAATATTTCACCTACTACTTATAATCAAATTACTCTCCCACTTATGTGCATTCATTTCATGGATTACTGGCAATAAATAACTCACTCATTCACGTTTGTTAATAATGTAAACAAATTAATATTAATACGATGAAAACTTAAACTCAATAAAATAAGATAATATAATCAAGATATGGACATACAAAGATGCATGTTTTTTTTTTAATTTCAATAAATAAACTAACAAAATATTAAGTGGTGAATAAGAATATAAATAGAAAAAAAATTAAATGAGTTAATTGAAAATTAAAAAATAATAAATATATATGATGAAAAGTAATTAATGTTGTATTACATTTTGGAAACGATAATCAATGTTATATATGCTTACTCTTTTAGTTCCTGATTGTTCCAATTTTAAAATATATAACAATATACTTGGTATTAATATATTTAATCATGAAAAAGACAAAAGTATTTTTAGTAAGATGTGTAACAATTACCCTTGTTTATATTCTTTTTATGAATTATTGTTATTCCAGGGCATTTAAAATAGTAAGTGATGAAGAATGGTGGCACGTGCGTAGAATACTTGGTGCGAGGTAAGAAACATGAAATCAGGAGTGATGTCATAGGTATGAGTGGCGGCTTAGGACAAACGCAGCATGTTACGTTATGTTTGTGTCTCTTTGTCGATATGGGTCTTCGTTTTTGCCACCTCTTCTGCTAATTATAGTCTTAATTAATTGGTAGAGCAAGAAAAGGGTTTTTCTGGCGGAGTACTCATACACGTAGACCAACCTTTGTATTATTACCTCCTTGAAGTGGCAATTTCGGTTACTGTGTACGTCAAAATATTTGTTTTTTCCAAACACATTACGGGGATAAAGTTGTCCAAAACCTGGAATGGAGTACGAATGACCAATCATGATAGTGGAGAATCGTCTTTTACGTTGCGAGTAGACACGTTTTCGATTATCAGAAAGCACACTGTACGAGGGAAGATGATAGAAAGAAAAAAAGTGTGAATAGCTCTAAAACGTAAGAGTCAATCATCGACTTTAATCGTTTTTGTGGACCGTTCGTTTTCGGTGTTCTAGCTTTATCATGTTGTCCTGGGTTGGGGCAATTTTATTCGACTCTCTGGTCATTGTAACGTAGTTTCCTTCTTTTGTTATTTCATATTTAGCGTTTTTTGATACGGTTCATGTGGTCCAGTTATAATAATTTCTTCTATAATAACTATTCCGATAGAAATTAAATTTGTGATATTTTATTATTAGTCCGAAAGTTATAATCAGATACTCAAAGTATAACTATGTTTACGTACGAAAACAGTAGATTAAGTGTTATGATATGACTCGTTTAATTTTTATGACTCAAACTTGTTTTGGTGATGAGTAATCAAGTTAATTAGTCACATGATGTATTCCTTTTAACTATTTATTCAAAACCATTTGATTAATATGTATCTCAATAAAAGAAACTTTCTCTTTTAAGAGTCAAAGTGTTTGACAAAATACACAGTAAAAATGGTTAGTCCTGGTGGTTCTATCCAAAATGTGGTGCTTCAAAGGATCTTTCTATGTGTAATCGTAGGCATAAGAGATTTACAAAACAAAATGGATTCACATTTGTTAGTTCTCTCCACACATGCTCTTTAATTGAGGCTAAGAATTATGAGACTGTCTCACCAAATTTATTCACTAGGGTGCAGTAAGGACATATGTCAACATCTTGTTACTCAATTATGTCACACTCGTACTGGACATGTTAAATGATTTCATTAAAAGTCATTAATGATTTTACTAATTCTATTTTCTATAGACATTATTGTCAAAATAAAACATCAAGAAATGACAATCATAATTGCATCTGATTTATAATTCTCGGAATTCCAGACAGAAAGTCCATCCATGTTATAAGAAGTTAGGTCACGTTGTTATCAATTTGATGATATATAGTCCTACAATTAGTCCAAGTATAAGAACTAGAACAAAGAGATTTAATAAGTTGGTTGTGATTAATCTAAGCTTTAAAATCTATACAATAAAAAGACATAAGGAGAACACATTTCCTGACTTTAGAAACATCTAAAATTGCATTAAAATATCTTCAAACACAACAAGGGTTAGTATGAGAATAAATACACAGAGATAACTCCATCGATAAATCTCTTCTAGCAATATAAGAAACTATAAACACTAACAAACACAATGCAGGATTAAAATAAGATGCAAACGAATTAACATGAACTTTATGTATAGTAATATCGAGATTCAATTTCACAAAGTAACAACGTATTCAAACACAAATATTATAACCCAAAAAATGATAAAAAGGGAGGAATTTTATCGAAACTAACCATAGGCTCTATTAGCATAACAATATTTGGTTTATGATCATTCATAAACTTTTGTGAGTATAAGTTATGATTTGACATTAGCAAGACCTATAATGTTTCAAAAGAGTCATTTAAAATTTGCAAAACACCGTACAGGTGCAATTTTTTTCTGTGCAATTTTTTTCCATTTTAACGATAAATTTTTTTTTTTTTATAAAAATGGATAAGTCGTGTCACGGAAACATGACTTCAAATGAAGAAGTCGTGGTATCGTGGCACGACTTTGGTAGAAAAGAAAAATTACACTGAAGTCGTGTCATATTAGCACGATTTCAGTTTATTTTTTACACTAAAGTCGTGTCAAAATAACACGACTTCAATTTATTTTTTTTACATTTAAATCATGCCAACATGGTATGACTTCAAGTGAAGAAGTCGTGTCTCCGTGACACGACTTATCCATTTTCGTAAAAAAGAAAAATTTTGCATATGTAAAAATTGAAAAAAATTACACCTGTATGATGTTTTTGCCTTTAAAATTTATAAAAAATAGAAAATCTTTATCTAAAGAAACCTTTGATAATACTGATATATTCTTCTACAAACCACCACCCATAATCATTAATTAAATAAACAATAACATACCATAACTCAAAAACAAACATTTTATTTTTAAAATGAAAATAACCTATTCAACAACTAAATAGAAGTCCTGCAAAGAAAAGTGAACAGATACACAAAGTTGTTATATTCAAAGAAAATTCCTAAAAGGAGTCAAAAAAAATAGTTATTAATAATACAACTAATAAATCTAAAGAAACAAAATAGAGTAAACTCCATAGTTCAGAAAAGCTTACTAAAGAACATTTTTTATTTCTTCTAACCAAGTTTCATTATTGTTTTTCTAAGATTAGTACTATTCTTAGGCTTCCTGGTAGTTTGAGGAGGAGCCAAATCATTTTCATCCTCTTCACTCATGGATTTACATACCTTCACCTTGTCAGGCCAAAACTTTGAAACTATATTTCCATCAATCTAGACGCAGCAATTTCAGTAACTCCTGGAGACTTAGCCACATTCCCATTTATCAAACCTTTATCAATAATATCCTTCAAACTGATAAATTTGTTGGTTAAAGGCAAAACTGTATTGGAATTCAATATAGCAGCTTGTGATTGCACCAAAGGGGAGTTTTGCTTATTTGATTTGGTTTATTGTGCATCTACCATAAAAACTTCTAAGATGAGTTGTAGGACTTGATTCTCCGATTCAACTTCAGCTAGGCTAACAACATGATTTGAAACACCCAAATATGTAATAGGCTCAAGTGTTGGCATACCAACTAGATCAATTTATATGTTCTCAGCAATGCCATTACCACAATATTTCATCATATTATCAACTTGAAAACCTTATGGAACTTGCTTCTCCCTAGCAAGACTATTAATAATGTCATCAAGAATGTTATCAAGGTTAGCTCGAGGACAACTGCTACCATGATCGACTAGACATCATTATTCTTGAGACAAATTCTATTCTTTTTAAGTATATATACCTATTTTTGAAAAGAGATTTTTGAAACATGTTCTATCATTCGACATTGATGACAAAGCAAATTCTTTCGAAACTGTGATTTGTTCTAACGTTGGAGATCAACATCCACTAGAATTTGAGAAAACAAAAAAACCCTTAGCGCGATATGGAGAACAAAAAGGGTAAGCTTGCCAATACTCCATGAGTAAGCCTTTCAATGAGACCCAACATTGGTCCCTAGTGATTTTCCAAGGTTTGAATTTCAAACTCATAAAATTCCTTCCTTAAAGGGATGGCCTTCCAAGATCCCAAGAAAGCCCAATACTTTGAAATTTTGGAACAAAACTTCAAATACGTCTGCGACTTATCTCCTTTATTAAGAACAATTCTATCTTGTAAATAAAACTTGTGTTTCTCCTTACTAGGAACATAATCTTCTTCAACAATTTAAACAATAGCCTTGTTTCCTTTGACATAAAGAATTAAGAGTTGGCTCAATGTCACATTACATGTGTTACTTCAAGCTTGTGCAAAAGATTTGTTTGGTCCATTCCATACATTTTTCTGCTCAGACATCCTTAGGTTATGACAAATCCCATGGAGAATAAAACTAAAATCGATTGCACATAAGCCAAAGAAAATAAACACCATGAAATAAGAAACAAGTAAAAAAAAACAGAGAAACTAACTTATCCAGAAATAGGATCAGCAGACTTGGAGCATAATGGTGAGCCACCAAAAGAAACTTCTAACAGGGTGGAATAGGTAGTGGGTAGTTGCAAGGTTGACTCTAGTTTTGCAAAACAAAGATGCAGTTCCACACAAAATTAAACAAACGTCAATCATAAAAGGCGTTACGAGAAAACCACAACCCACTAGTAGTATTAAAGTCGACGGCTTGTCTTGATGATGGGCTCAGGTGAAGGCAATCATGTCCCATTATGGTAAAATCAAACAACAGTCAGGGTAAGGAGAAATATGTTGAGACGATTGACAGATATAATGGTTTCAAAATCGATAATTTTTCTTGGTAACAGAGGCAAACATGTCTCAATGGTAAAACCCAACAACAATTTGAGTTATGAGAAGTTTGTTGAGATGTTTAGCAGATACAGTAATATCAGATCTAATGATCTAATGATTTATCTTGGTGATAGGTTTGGATGAACGCAAACATGTTCTGTCATAGTAAAACAAAAAAATAGTTAGGGTTAGGGAAAGTTTGTTGACAATGTTGGTAAATACAATGATTTATTTTGCTGACCAACTCAGTCAAAGGCAATCTAGTTATAGTTAGAATTGAAAATTTCACATCAAATAAAAATGATAAAGTTTAATAACATAAATAAAAAAGACTCACTAACACTTAGCCTCAATATTTTACGTTAAAAGTGGTGTCATGATCTCTTATATGAATTGGCCATGACTCATTGATGTTAAATCTCCCTAATGTATTTCTTCTAAAAAATTTGTAAGAGTTGATATAACTTTAGATGTTACTTTTACACTCAACAAATATTATAAAGGAAATAATGAAGTAATAGATACAACATAAAAATTAGAAAATAGAATAGTGATTTTCATGAGTAAAACTTATATGTGTAAATGTTTAAAAAAGTATATCTTAATATGTGATGGTGAATTATCTATATAAATGAGATGTTGTGCTACGATAATTTATGTGTTTCTTGAGGAGTCTATAATTTATAAAACTTTAAGTTCTTGTGATTTATCTTAATGTGTTAAGGTAATACTTATGTTGTGAGAAGTCTAAGTAATAACCTAATATGAATATCCAAGTTATGCTTAATCCTATGAAAAACCTAAACAATCACTTAATATGTGAAAATCAAGTTATGTTTGGTTATATGATATATATATATATATATATATATATATATATATATATATATATATATATATATATATATATATATATATATATAGAGTAATTTTGTGTGTTATGAGTCTATATGTACATGTTTCATTCATTAGTTTATATATTTTTTTGGGATGTTTGTAAATTTATATAAGAGAATTTATGTAGTCTTTTACCTTAGTCTTATGAGATTGTATTGTAGGAAAAGTTTCATTTATGAATAGGATGAGAGTCATCATGACCAACTATTCTATCTCATTGACTCTTATTAGATTTTGTTCCATGGAGACTAAATTACAAGAATATTTTTTATTATAATTCAGTTCATATACTCCTAAATTACTTCTTGTATAATTGCTTCCAATGATGGTATTACATGCATTTAAGAAAAAAAAACATTAGTTCATTTAAGTTAAATTTGTAAAACATGAAAATGTGTTAGCATGTGATATTTGTACATATGTAAATCTCTCATATCTTCTTATATGTATCTTTTCCAAGAGTGAAATATTCATTTTACTCTTATTTTTTTTATTTAAATTGAATATTTATAAAGGTTAACATGATTTTAAAAATAATAAGAAATTATAAATATCAAAAGTTTAATCTTTATTCTATGAGATATTTCTATAATGTAATATGAAAAAAGTATAATTTTTTATTTAATTTAGTTTTGTTTTGATCAGTCGTTGAAAGATTTTATTGTAGTTTTTATTATAAAAAAGTTTAAAATTATTTTAGTGTCTAAAAGTATTTTATTTATTTGTTTTTTTGTATTTTATTATTTATTTAAAATTAAAATTTTGGAACTAGAAGGGTATTCCAAGTCTAACCTATATCATGGATAATATATTCTTAAATTCCATGTCGGATAAAAAGTAGGGGTATTTGTTCCAATTCGCAGCGTGTTAAAAGTGAGAGAGAGGGGGTTGACATGTCGTATCAAAATCAATTGAAAATCTTGGTCTCATCTGCCAACTTTTTTTTAAGTTTTTTTTTTAATTTTGTATTTTTAAAATTGGTTATATATATATATATATATATATATATATATATATATATTAAAAACATATTCAATTATATACATATTTTTTAAGTTTTAATTGATTAATTAATGTCTTTAATAAGATAAATTAAAATAATTATTATTTTTACGTATTAAATTACTTTATTGTAATTAATAATTAAAAATTAATTTATAAGTATTAATAATTTAAATTATAATATTATTATATATTTATATTTTTTAAATAATATAATAAAAGGATTTAACCTTTTAAACTATTTTTATTTTAATTTTTAATCTAAAGATATCTTATACTATAAGAAAAAAAGATATTTAGAGACCAATTTTTAGCTACCAAATAAAATAGTTTTTAATTACGACCAAAATAGTAACAACATTAGATTTTGTTTGCTAAATAACTAAAAAATAAAAGTAATGATTGAATATAGTGACCAACTAAGACAAAATAATTAGTATCTAACATTAGCTACAAATATTTTAATGACTTGTATCATTAGATTCTAAATTAGTCTATAACTTAATTTGACTTAATTAGATACCAATTTAGAGTCTAATGATATAAGTCACTAAAATTAAAACCTTGGTAGTTAATGTTAGATACCAATTATCTTGACTTAATTGGTCATTAAATTTAATCATTACCTTACTTTTATTTTAATTTGATGATTATTTTGATCACAATTAGCAACCATTTCATTCGATAACTACAAATTAGTCTCTAAATAGCTTTTTTCTTGTAGCATTATCTTTATCCTACCAGTTGGATAACTTAAAATAAGTTACCACGTTAAAAACACATACCTAAACTTGTCAAAATTTTGACAAATTAACTTACCAACTTGCAAATCAAAGTTGTCTTTATCACTCTTAATAAAAAGTTCTCATCACAGATATTATATATAAAATAAAAATTTATATTAATTCAAAGTCCTTTGAAATATAATTTAACGTAGTATATTTGTTAAAGTATAAGTATACTATAAATAATTTTATAACATTTTTATTTTTGATCAACTTTTTATAAGTTTTAGTACACATAATCAAGATAATATATGTATTTATATAAAGCTATTTTTAATTGTGTAATATTTGGCATAAGTTATATTAGTGTCACCTAAGTAATAAGTTATATTAGATTAAATTTTTGAAATTATTATTTTATTGTGGTTATTATATTTTATTTAAAAATTATAAGAATCAAAATTTGGAATAATTATTGTTGTAACATCCCCCACAAAAGTAAATTATAATTAATGTAGTTATGATATTCAAATCAGGCATATTTTACAATATTCCATAGTTAAGATGCATCAAAATACATACTCATGTTAAACTGAAATTTTAAAATATATCTACAAAATCATAAACAAGTCTTTCAAAATAAACTACTATCTTTATCAATATCATTCCGTCTAAATGATCTCCCAAAGATTCCTCTGCAGCACCATTTGCTCCCGTGTCAAGACACTATCATCATAGACAAAAATCAAAACACAAACACAACAAAACAAAGGGTAAGCTAACCAAATTTTTAAAGAATTCAAAGTCATTCAATAAGTACAAAGTTCAATACAACCCAAGCATTTCATTCAGTTCCATGTATCATCATAATTATAAGTCACTGACACGCTATAGACTAAACTCTACTTCCGGAAGACTCATGCATTGAATAGACCTTGAGATATGCACTTGTGATACATCTCCAAACTGTGAAATTCCACAGCCTCCTCATAAATGAATCTTCAATCATGTATGACAAGGTTAGTCTCCCTGAGACTTTTCTGACCAGCTATGTTTCAAGCTGCAGTCACCCAGTTCAGACCTTCTTCGACTCTCACCACCTAGTAATGATCATATATTTGATTCCTATTACTAGTAAAGTCAGGATATCAATTGTTATTTATCATATCCTTAGACAATGAACTTCCTAATTGACCTAGGCACAGGTGTTTTCTTTCCTGCAAACACTATACCAAGATCTTGACCAACTCCATCAACACTTTTACCAATATCACATCACAATATAGATATCTACTCATGCATTCATTCACTTTTCATTGTCAATCTCAATTTCAATCTCAAAATGAAAGAAATCACTAAACCATCAATACAATTAAGTTTAAATTATCAATTAATCTATTCTAATAAATCCATACATTGCATTGCAAAATAATCAAACAATCAAAACATAAAGCCCAAAAAACAATTGTTTTTTAGGGTTTAGCTTGAGCCAAAATTCTCTCGCTTGAGCGAAATTAGTTCAGAGAGCACTCCTGTTCCAACGTCATTTTCGCCTGAGCGAAATTACTCTTGCCTGGGCGACAATACCTCCTCGGTCCGGGCGAAAGCACTCCAGAGAGCACACTTACTCCAGGGGCTTTCTTACCTAGGCAACATTATCCTCACCTGGGTGAAGTTATCTTTTCGCCTAGGCGAGGGACCTCTCGCATGGACGAAAACAGTCTAGAGAGCACACTTGCTCCTTGAAACTATTCTCGCCTGAGCGAAATGCTATCACCTGAGCGAATTATGCAGAAAACAGCAACATTTCAAACAATTCATGCATTTTTTACTACCTTAGAGCTACTAAACATGTCTTAGATGAACTAGTTGGGCAAAGATTAACATGCATATCAATAGTTTCCATAAAACCACATCATAAATGCGGACACAACCAAAGTTCAAATTGAAACTTCATGTTAGAGAACTACCACAATGGATTTTCACAAACACAATTTATTCAACCCTAATCTCACAATCAAACTGAAAACAAACGACATACGAGTCAGCTTCCCTTGCCTAAATTATAGTGGAAGTTCTCTCTAATAGCCCCAAAAGCCTAAGATTCTCGGGAACCCGAATCTACACCAAAAGACCACTGATCAACGATCAGACTAACACACTACGAAACTGAGCTCACAGAGGCACGATCAGATGGCTCAGAGGCCATATGCAAGCTCAGTAAGTAAAGGAAAAACGAAAACCTAAAACTAGCTCTAAGGAAAAAGAGCAGAAAATGAACTTACTCTAATGGAGATTCTAATCGGGTAAGCTTGCTTTGTCCTCTGCCACGAGTCCAACGGTGGGCTCCGCTCGAGAAACGAATGGAAGACGGACGTAGAGACTTAGAGAGAAGTTAGAGAAAAGGGAAGTCTAGGGTTTTAGAAAGAAGGTGGCTCAAGTGAGAATGAGACTTAACTACTAATATTTTTTTTCTATAAATACATGTTTTCAGTTTTAATAATATAATAATCATGTGATCGTTTCACTTTGACCACTTATAATCATATGATAGATTTTCTAAGCTGTTACAATTACAATTTATTGTTGGCCCAATTTAAGTTAAAAAAAAAAAAACCTTGATGCACTTTAATTGAAAATAAAAGAATACTTAACAAAGTATATTATAAGTCCTACCTTTTTTATTTTGAAATGAAATTATTAACCTTATTAACTTATCTTAGTTAGCTATGATTTTCAGGATATTACTCATGAGTAATACTCGAATTAGAATAAAATTTTGTTTTAACTCAAGCTTCGAGAGAGTTTAATGACAATGAGAAAAAAGAAGAATTTAAAAAAACAATCAAATTTGACAATTAAATATAATTAAATTTAATTTAGATAATTTCTAAATGTTGTCTCTATTACGAAAAGAAATGTAGAAATATCTAATCATTTTTTTTTTTCACAAAAGTCTCTCACTTTTTTTTAAATATTTTTATCAGTTGATATATCACAAACGCTATATAAAAATAAAAATAATATTTTTACACGTTCAAAAATCAATAAATAGATTTTTAAAAATAATAACAATACAAATAATCAATAATTTATAAATATTAAAAATTACATAATAAAACTAAAATCTGAAAAAATATAAAAGCTTGGGTTTGTTTGGATTAGGGAGTGGATTTGAGGGATTGGATTTGAGATGATTTGATATGAAAGTATATGTGTTTGAATTAAGAGAAAGATAGTAAGAAATGAAGGAAAAGTTTATGAAAGTTTGTGATGTGATAGGTATAATTGATAAAATAAATTTTTTAATAGATAAAATAAGATTAGGTATAATTTATAAATAAAATTAAAGTTAAAAATAAATTATTTTTATTTTTATTTTATAAACTTATTTTAATTTTATTATTTTTATTATTGTAATTATTATTTATGATTTTATTATTATTTTTAAAATTATCTTATTTTATTATTATTTTATAATTTATTATTAATACTTTTTAATTTTTTAATTTATTAATATTTATAATTTTATGAAATTTATTTATTTATTTAAGTATTTAAGACGAAACATATATTAACAAAATATTTTATTTATTTTATTTAACATTCTTATTTTATTATAAATTTAATTATTATATATTTTCTAGTTATTTATTATTTTAAAATAAAGGGTTAAATATTCTCTTATATTTTATTTAATTATAATCAAATTTATTTATTTATTTAATTATAAAAATGATACATTCTTCGCAAATCACTCCTCTTATGCAAGGAAAGTTTAAAGTAAAAATTTGTTTCGTTTTTTGTAAACTTTTACCTCGTTTTTCCAAACGAACCTTGTCTTTCTTCGCTTCCATCTTTCGGTCCGTGAAAACAAACAACTCCTAAAGAATAGATTGCACGTAGCTCTTTTAATATTATGTTATCCTATATAGACACTTAACAAAATAAGATTCACAACTATTCTAAATTTCAAACAAGTATATACTCTACTTATGTTTTAAGTAAATGATACCAATTGTTTTTATAATTTTTTTTTTAAGAAAGTAATACTCACCTTTCTTATTTGATTTAAAAATAGTATATTCACTTAAATTCAAATAAAAAATTAAAGTTTTAAAATATAAAAAGTTAAAGAATTATTTTATAAGTTTAATTACAAGAAAAACGTTCTCGTCTTTCCTAAGATGTTCTTAAGATATTTGTACATTGTGGAGATAATATATCTATATATATATAATAATAATAATAATAATAATAATAATAATAATAATAAGTAAATTTCGCTTTATTAAAATAAGAAAGGTGGATTTAACTTTATTAAAATACAAATGAAATGAATATAATTTATTAAAAATATAAGAGAGACTATTATCTATTTAAAAATTAGAGAAGAAAACAATTCATTGTATTAAAATAATAAAAAAATAGGATATTTATTCAAACTATATGAATCTAAATATATTTTAGCATAAATTTAGGAGAGAAAATTACTATTGCTCTTCCATATTAAAATTTCATTAAGGTTAATTTGATTTAAATGAAATTTTAATATTTATAAATTAATCTTTGAAATATATGGTTATATACAACAACTTAGTTATTAAGTTTATAAAAATTAATTCCAGTTACCAACGTATTATCAAATCTTGATGTTGTCACATCTGAAAATGACATTCTAATATAAAAGAAATTGAAGTTCGAAAGCATGTTTTCTACGCACTTCGCGTATTTCTTGGTCATACTAACTTTTTCTTTGCATGGGGAGATGTAATTCTTCAAGTCAATAAAGGAGGGAGGATAAAATCATTATTTCAATCATGAAATTGTGACCTCATTGTATAATTTTTAAAGGTGTATCTTTTCTTACTCAAACCCCTTTTTTTTATTAGGAATAAATAGAGAAAAAATATTCGAGATAATAATACTTTTTATTTTATTTGATGGAAGAAAAACCAAAAATTTTACATGACGTTACTCATATAGTCTTAGTACATCTTTATTTAATATAACATTATAATTTATATTTTATATAAAAAAATAAGTCAAATGTTATTCTTAATGCAATATGGTATGGTTGATAATTAGTTGAAAGTTTATTTTTGAAAATTTTCCTAAAACATTAATGGTTTTAATAATTTTTAATAATTTCAAATTTTTTTTATTTAATAAAGTTATTTAGTGAGTAATATATCATTCAGATCCATACAAAAATTTGGTATTGTTAGACATAGGTATTAGATCCAATTTGAACAATAGTTTATCACATGCAATGGTGGTGGACACCATGATTTGAAAAAAGAATAAAATTACGGGTGTTCATTAAGCTATATGGATAATAGTAGCGTTCCTGTTGAACTTTGGAAATGTGTAAGGGAACAACGTATCATTTGCCTTACTACATTCATGAGATTGGAGGAGAAACACTTTGCTTCCTATACAAGGGAGGCAATCTACGATTCATATCATGACATAATTGGAAAAGGTGTTTGAGCATTGACTAAGAGAAAGGACTGGGATTGACAATTAATTGGATTTATATAAGAAAGGTTTACAATAAAATCTATTTATCTTCTATAGGGGTTTGGTAGTCGTAAGATACTGAGGCAAAAAGAAAAAAAAGAAAAAAGAAAGAAAGACTTAGCTAGTTCTTATTGACTTGGCAAAAGCAAATAATCAAGTGTGAAGATAAGTGTTATGTGACTTTAAAAAAAGAAAGATATTTATGTCATTGTCCAAATTATATTAGGCATGTATAATAAGATAAGTGATGATAGTTTGATTGGAGAGTAATCTATAATATGTTATTGTTTGTATACGTAATTAAACATACTCGATGTTACATATATTTCTTGCACATATAATTAAGTTTTTAGAGAGATTTCTATATTAGTGAGTTTGTTTGTATAAGACTGTCATTAGGAATCCTTAAAATATGGTTGGTTGGATTATATAATCTATTGGTGAATTCAAGATAAGAATTATACATGAATATAATTAGTGATTGTATTATACTCAATCAAGATAAATAGATAATGTTTCATCTTATGTAATTTACTTTTTGTTGTTAAAAGAAAATTGAAAGTATAAGAATTTCAAAAAAAAGTTACGTGCAAGATAGATTTTTATGACCATATACACATACACAAATATATATATATATATATATATATATATATATATATATTATTTAATAAAATTTAATAAACCACAAACTATCATAAAATGTTACTTTTTTATTAAAAAATATCATAAAAACTATTTAATAATATTTTTATAAATATTTTTATTGATATGTGAAAATATTATTAAAAATCTTTATTAACATAGAGTAAATCTAATATTTGATAAAATATTACTAAATTATATTACTAACACTTTGGTTGATTTAGTAACATTTTTGTGATGTTACTAATTATCTTAGTGATGTTACTAAATTATCCATAATGTCTCCTTCCTTGAAGATATCTTCATTGGCCTTGAATTTATTTAGGAAAATCAATTAAAGTATGGTTTTAATTTTCATCAAACAAAATGATGGAGAAAGCTCAAAATATCAAATGCCAAAACACAGTTTAGCTAGATATGCTTGGTCTAGTGTTTGATTCTTCGTTCTCCACCAATGTCCATTTGTTAACACGATTTCGAGCTAGCACTACCTGTAACATTCATATATGAAAAGTTTAATTCCACTACACATGGAAAATCAACTGTGATAAGCAACAGAAAATTGATTACCTGCTTGTCCCAATCCGTTTTCAATGTGATTGTAATCAGCATTATTGTCTGAACAAATGTTCCAAACAACATTCCAATCCAAATACCCTGCAAACAACATGCATTTTTAAAGTTTAATCTATATAGATTAAGAAAATTAAGAAAAGTAATTGGTTCATGATAATTATATTCACTTAGAGATAAAATCTATTAAAATATTTTTGTTTTCTTTCTTAATTTTTTTTATAAATGCACTGTGTATTTTAAAACAGTAGTATTTATTAAGGACGAAATTAAACTTAAAACTTTTAAGATTGTATTTAAAACGTTAATTAATATGACATTTAGAGTATAAATAGGAAAGACTTCATTAAAATTTATTTACCTCATAAATTTAAGTATTCTCTGTGTCAAAATATTTATTTTTATTTTCATGCAAGTATCTACATTACTATTTTAGTGGTCAACAGATTATATGATTTTTATTTTTATCTTTTCTTCTCCAACTCATAAATCAATTTATTCTTTTTTTTTTTACTTAACCATTAAATTACTCGTTCCTTTTTAAGAGTAGATTGACCAACAAATTAGAGAAGATTAAACAAAAAGGACAAAATTTATTAATAAGTTAGAGATAAAAATAACAACTATGTCATTTTATTGACGATAAAATAAAATAAAAAATATATTTTTAACACTCAATCAATTAAATACAAAATTTCAACAATAATTTAATTGAAAATGTCAAAAATTTATAAATTACTTAAAACTTAATTAACCCATGATAATATAAAAGCCTTAAATGATTGTGAAAAGAATAAGCACTTATGCATTTGCAAAATGATGAATGAGTTACCTTGACATTCAAATGGAGAAGATTATCAAGCAGCACTCCAACAGGAATACCAATCAGATAATAGCACCCAATGTTTACATATGCTACAATGCTTTGCCACCCTGCTCCCACAGAAACTCCTATTCATAAAAACATTAATTACTAGTTATTTCCCCATGCATTTCTTTAGAATAATCCATATTTTTAATCTAAATAATTGCCACAATAATCCACATTACCATCCTTGAGGAAATTAAATATAAGAAGGAAGAATGGAATACCAGAGAGCACAGGTTGAACACTGTTCATCAAGATGGAAAATGAGAGCAATGGTGATAAATCACCAACTGCTTTAGCCACCTCAGGGTCTGTAGTGAAAATATAAGCAAGTCTTTCCCTCAGAAACAGAAACATCAAAAATAGTACCAATCCAATCACAAATGATGTGAGAACTGTTATCAGAATGGAAAATTTTGCAGCCTTTGAACTCCCTCTTCCAAGCTCATTTGCAACCCTCACACTGCAAAAAATAATCTCTGTCAACCTAAGTAGACTGTGTTTCAGCTAACTGAATACGTTTGCTGAAAAGTTGGATTTAACATTGAAAGAAAATATTATATTAAGAGCCAATAGAACAAAATATTAAAATGAATATTTCTTCTAAAAAATAAATATAAATATGTTTTAAGTCTATGTAACATAAATGTGTTTTAAGTCTAAAGTTGAAAATTTTTGTTTCTTATCTCTAATATTATGTGGTATTTGTTAACAGGTTGAACGAACAAGTTAGTTGACCATTTTATAGTGATGTGATGTTGACCTATAATATCTTTAAAAAATTTAAAATCAGTAAAATATATATTATTTGTTTATTTTAAAATATTAAAGATCAGTAACTTCAAATTTTGAAAGAATAAAAAAATTTAAAATATTTTCATGGAGTAAAAACAAATTTCATGTATTAAGAAATAAAAACAATAATCTTAAACTTTACATATGCAAAACAAAGAAACTTATTTTACAGAAACTTGAAAACATATTTAAAAAAATGTTATAAAGGGTTACAAGATAGATAATAAAAAATAATATATAGTGAAGGTGTAACATTTTTTATACATTTTCCCTCTATAATAAATCGTTATAAACTATAAGTTTATTCATTTTCATAATTAACTATCATAAAAGTCGAACAAAAGTTATTCATGATTGATAGTTTAAAATATGTTTTGATCTATTTTGTGAATCAAACCAAATTGATTTAATAAGTCGAGGCTTGTTCGAAGGATTTTTAGTTCCAAGTTTCAAAAAGTTTAACTAATTTTTAGTTCTTTATAATTAGTTTTTAGTTTTAATTATTATTTTTTAATTATAGTTTATATTTTTAACCTACATCCATTGACCTTTTAATTTATTTACTAAAAAGGAAACACAGAGTATGGCTAGCATTTACACAAAACAGCAAAAATCTCCCTTTTTTTCATTTTCAGACATATTTTAAGGAAAAATAAGATTTTATAGAAGTACCCTGCAGCAGCAAAGAAACCAAGAGCTATCATCATTTCCCATCCACTAATGTTCAGGCTGCAAAAAGTGATACAAATATACAATGATACTGTCATTAAATAAACAGAAAAATATGAACAAGCAGGGGGTTATGCCCCTTATATCTAAGTTCCAAATACACTTACCATATGGCCAAAGCATCAATGGACACTTCTGCATTTTTCATGTTGCCTGTAAGAAGAATCAAAACTGTGTTGTACCAGATCTCAAGACTGTAAAAGGAAACACAGTTAGTGCTATATCTCAGTTTTTTTTTCAGTTTTTTCTGCAACAAAACACAGTTAGTGCTATATCAGCTTTTTTTTTTTTAGTTTTTTCTGCAACATAATGCTAGTACCACTCAAGAGAAACAGTAACAAAGACTTATTTTTATTAATTTATATTTTGTTGGTCCTACAACTTGGTATGAAAATTGGTTAAAATCTTACCATAACATAGCTCCAGAAGAGAGGGAAAGCTTGATAACAGGCCAAAGATCTTTGAAGGCCAAGAATGAGAAACCTGTCCATGTGTCAGGGCACTTGGTCATGATAAAAACAATCTGGCCCAAGTTTGGAATCCAATATGCCAAAAGCGTTGACGTGAGTGCACCGTTGAGCCCGAACTTGAACTGAACAGTCAAAAGCCATGACAGGAAAACATGTAGTGAAATTGAAACTGCTGCAAGGTAGGCAATGATCTTGTTCTTGCTCTGTGCTTGCAGGAACATTTGGCAGGTGAATGACACTGAGAAAGAAAATATGATACCAATTGACCAGAGAGAAATGCTTCCAGCAACTCCAGCAACGGTTTTGTCTTGGCCTAGAGCCTCTAACAAAGGGGTGGTGAAGATGTAAATGGGAAGAAGGAATATAGAGGCTGTGAACAACACTATCCATGATCTTTGAAGATTTACTCCAAGCATGTCATACTTTTTAGCTCCATATGCTTGACCACAAAGAGTTTCCAAAGCACTTGCCATGCCAATCTACAATTTTCCATGTAACAATGTTGGATTTCATTAGAAAGATGATCCTAGCCATAAGGTGAAGAGAAAAGAAAAACTTACCAATACCCCATTTGCAAACCTGACTAGGACAGTCATAACAAGGGCATATGCAGCTAGTTCATTTGAGCCAATATGGCCAATGAAGGATTGGCTAACCACCACAATCCCAAAAGTTGAAAACCTTGTGAATATGGCAGGGCCTGCTACCTCCCACATCTTCTTGCTTTCTTCCCATACCCTTTTCCCCACTGACTCTTCCTCTTCCAAAGAGTTGTTCTTTGGCTCATGCAAAAGCTTCTCATTCAGCTCTGCTTTCATCTCCACCAATCTACTATGTTGCTGCCAATGTTCTATTGATATGAAAGTGATTCACTTATAGCAATAGGTGGTGGACCAGACCAAATCACTGCTCATCCAGTAGAAAATCAATGCATTAATTAATTAAAAAGAAAAGTGTGATTACGACTGATTCAACCTCGCAAGTTAGTACTTCACTTAATGTTAAAAGGTGGATTTATGTATAATTTAACTTCACAATGATTTGTAACGTAAAGTTTTTCATCCATGTAATTAATAATAGAAGCTATAAATATTTAAATGAAATTTTTTCCTGAGAAGAACGCATAAAAAGAAGTTTTGTTTTGATACATATTATATACATATAAAGAGTACAATATTAATATATATAATTATAATATATTTTTCAAATAATCCTCTAGTCATAAAAAAATTTCTACTCATTTAATTACCAGAGAATTAAATTCTCCAGACAAGCATTCAAATCAGCATCAGATGATCATGGACCTTACCAACCTATAAAATTAATGTTAAATTTATGAAAGTTTGAAGTCAATTGAAAACAAATACAATAAATATATATCTTATCTTAATTTTCCTTTTTTTTCTCCTTCACTATCTTATGTAATTTTTTTTAAGTTTTTAATGTCATTTTGTACATTTCTAGTCTGCTATTTATAAAAGATTATTATCTTTTATTTTGTTTCGATTATTTAGTTACAACTTAATTTGATTGTAAAACTTAATTTTTATATTACTATTTTTTTTTAAATGTGAACTATAGTATTTTTGTCTGACAAGACAAATGATTAGAAGTAAGATGCTATTACCTTTCTAAGGTAAAAAAATTCTAAGATAACAATGTTATAATTAAAAAAAGACAGACCTAAAGGTAATCATTCAAATTTCACAGTTTTTTTAGTTTAATGTTTAACAATAATTTGTACTTATGTGAAATCTTCAACTGTTAAGGACAAAGTTATGAACAAGAAAAACAAAGAATCAACATCTAGTTATTAATTTGTAGGGGACCTAATTAAGGCTTTTTGCCAAGATACCATGGAATTGTTCCGTGCCGACAACAAAACTAGAACTCGCATGCTTCTACATTGTTTTGACAATAAATTTTACTTCCCCATCTCTGTATATTTTGTCTTTTTACTAGAGTCTACCCTTTTAACTTATAGCCTTATTTTAGAGGGAAGAAAAGGACTTTATGTGAATTTTTTATATGGTTTGTATGCAAAATAGTTTTAGCAAACAGAACCACGACACACTTCCAATAGCGAGAAAATAATCAAAATAAAAATATTTTGGAAGGAATGTGTTTTAATATGTTTTCTTTATTGAATATAGCCAAAGTCTCTATAATTTTATATAGACAAATTTGATTTTCAAACTTAAAGACACACATATATAATTTTTCAGGTATTCAGAATCCATCCAAAAAATAAAGCAATATATTTTAATTGTTTTAGATTCTTTTTAGAAAAAACAAGTGATTTGGTTCAATTTGCAATTTAAATTTTTAAAACTGACTTAAACCAAAACCAAAAAAAATATATATATATATATATATATATATATATATATATATATATATATATTCAATATATTTATATTAATAATATAATAATAATAATAGTATTAATAAATTATACATTTTAATTTAAATTTTCTTATAGAGTTATTTCGTACGTTTCACACATGTAATTTTCTGGTTTCTTTATTTGTCTTAACTGTGAATTTTGTTAATTTCTCTTGAAGGTAATGCCATCAACTTTATCCTCTCAATGTATTTTTATATTTTTTATGTAAAATTTTTGTTCTATATTTATGAGTGTTGAATTACAAGAATATATAATTTGATTTAACTTTTAATAATATTAAATATTTAATTTTATAATTTATTAGTTTATTATTTAATATATTTATCAGATTTTAAGTTACAGAAAAAAATTAAAATTAAAAACTAAGAATCGATCCGAATCAAACGTGTTTTGGTTTAGCTTAGATTTTTTTTTTCTTTACAAACTAAATATATATAATTTTTATGTTTGATTTAAATGTATTTTTAACTAAAAATCAAACTAAACTGCACTGCAAATGTTGTTTTATAGATTTATTATTTTTAATTTTAATAAATATGATGAAATTTTAGAAATAAGGGATAAAAGCAAATGTGACGGGATAAAGAGATTAGAACGTGCACAAAGATGAAGGAAATATTTTTCTCATGCTTAATTCAATATCCATATTTTGTTCTTAAGTTTAAATTGACAGATGCTAAGCTATATTCAGATACAAAGAAACAATTCTTTATTATTAAAAAAGTTTAATTTAATATTTTATATTTTAAAATGGTTCCGATGCTTTTTTTTCCTATTTAAATTAAAATTGTTATTGTGAATTTAAAGGATCAATTTTTTCCATTTTATTTCAATAATATTAAAAATTCAATTTGATCCTTCATTCTTCAAATTATCCGGGTGTCGTTTTCATTTAATTGAAACTAACATGATCCTTACGTTGAGAGTTTAAATTTACGAATGTTGACAATTTAGAAGATAATTTATAAATGTATTCTATTATATTAATGTTTTACTTTAGAATAAGTATTCGTATATGTGTATATATATATATATATATATATATATATATATATATATATATATATATATATATATATATATATATATATATATAATATTTACATACATAAACAAATATAATTATCTATACATATAAAGTTTACAAAATAAAATTCACAAACACATGTATTTTAAAAGAAAAAAATTTAGAATTCCAAAACATAGATTAGAGGCAACTCTATTAATGTTGGTAGTAAGACTATTTTTAACGTATAATGTTATTTGCTCGTGCGATTGTCACACTTACAAAACAATTATAACGGAAACACAGTAAGTTAATAAGAATAAAGTAATTCATATAACTCATAAATTATTTAACAATAATAATCAAATATACCTATTTCTTATTAAAGGCATTAAAAACATTAATTAATACTCAAATAATATGTCTTTCAAAACATTGTATTAAGTTGGAGTATTTGGAACTAACATCCATATTTTAAAGTATACATACTGATCAAATTGTCTCTCAATTCCAACTTTGATAATGGACATATAATATGATAATTTGTTGTATATCCCATTTAGTTTAGGGTGAACCTTCATCTCGATACAGATGGTAGAAATCTTTATTAACTTTTTATTATTAATATAAAAGCTTAAAATTTAAAGATTTAATATTTTTAAGCTTGAAGATTTTATAATTCCAAATACAATTTTAGCTTGATTATGATATAAGTGTTAAAGATGTTGATTTTGTGTTAGTTGTGTGTTTAGGGTTTATGTGTTATAAGTAGTTTATTTATAGTTGATCTAGCTTTGGTTAAATGAAAAATTTATTTAAAAGTGTTTTAATTTTTTTAACATATTAAGTTATATTTTATAAAATAAATATTTTAATTAATTAAAATGTTCTTGAGATTGTTGGATTTACAAAGAAGAACACATTTTAATATGTTAAAATTATTTAAACATTTCAATTTAAAATCACTTAAAAGTTTTACAAAGTAGCTTGAAATAAAAAAAGTAAAAAAAAAACTATTTAGAAGAAAAGATTGCAGAAAAATAATTTATAAAATAAAACTAAATAATTAAAATTGTAATTTATATAGGAAATACTATAACTTCAATCTTCATTATTTTTAAAGCTATTTCTACTAAAAAGTTAAAAATAGGTTTTGGACACATGTGGTATTGTATATAGATAATATATTGACAAGAATAAGGTATAAACTAAAGAAAATTAAAGATAATAAATGAAGTAAAATTTATTAATCAAAAAATTTAAAATTTTATAAGAATTAAAGTTTTTACTTTTATTCTTTTATAAATATTGATGAAGAAATGGAACAGACATTTGATTTGTTTTATTATGAAGATTTATGTAAGAGGGAAATGGTGACAGAGGCAGGGATGAGACATCACTCCCACACAAGACACTCCACTTGTCTTGCACTAAGTAATGCTTTATATATGTCGTCTTCTTACATCGTTTTCATTATCGTTATAATCAGAACCCATCATGAATTCAACTTTTAACAGACGTGCAAAATTTGCAGACTTCGGGTTGCTAAACATTGCGGCATTGCGTTTCCGTTGTTCAAGGATCATTTCATACTAACTTATCTATTACTTAATGATTTCATTTCAACTTATGTCATTTCCACTCATCTCATTTCAAACTATAATAGCTAAGATATTTCTTTTCGTAACGAATCTTATGCTTAATACTAGGAATCATAATACTATCGTACATACTTTTATCACAACATCCATAAAAATACAAAGACATATCTATAAAAGAACAATAACATCCATAAAAAACCAACATATAACATTTGGTATAAATGTAATCTCATTTTCCTCACATATTTTCTTAATGTTACACAATTAATCAAATAACATTTATTGTTAATATTATTATTGTCACTTTTAATAAAAATAATAATAAGAATAATAATATTATTATTAATGATAATAATAATAATATTAATAATAATAATGTTTTTAACAATCATAATATTATCACATATATATATATCCCTTAAATTCATTGCACTTTGATGTTACCATGGTCAGTGAAGTCTACAACGATATATATATCCCTTAAATTCATTTGAATTCCTCGAATTATGTAAAAACAAGTATTTAACCTAAACAAGTTTTCCATCATGTAAGCTTGGGTAGATAATATAAATGTCTCATCTCAAGCATAAAGAAAACTCGTTTCCATTTGTACCTGCTCCAAGAATGTAGATAGAGACGTTTGAGAATTTTAACCACAAATGTAAAGAAAAGGCTTATACTCACACATCCATAACAGATTCTATAATTCGATTCAGATTAAAAAACTTCATTCATATTCCTGTTTTTTAACATGTTCGGAAGACAAGTGGGAAGGAATATGTGTTAGACCATACATGAGAAGGAATTTTAAATGAGGAGAAAAGGAAAGTGCAGGGATTCTTTCTCGATTTGTTCATGCAGCACATTTCATAAATATAATTAGAGAAAATAAAAAAGTTAAATAAAATTTTAAAATAATCTATTCTAATATTTATTTGTTAGGAATTTAAGTATATATTATAAAAAAATTCAAACAATAGTATCAACGTTCTTCTTGGTGACTGATTTAAATGAAGAGATGTATGTTCTGTTATAAAAACCCAACAAAGGAAAATGTGTTGAAATAAATTGGAAAACAAATATATCGTCCTGTTCTGATAGAAATTCGTGGCAAAATCCCAACTCACACTTGAAACTAAGACTTTTAGAAATTTAAGTATAAATTAGAAGTCTTACTTTAAATAAAAATAAAAAAAATAATTCGAATATATAAAAAAACAAATATTAAATTTTAAGGTTATTGAAAACGATATCATAATTTATTATATAATTGACTATTTGTTTTCCGACAAATCTTCACAATTTAGCTTTATAAAAAAAATTCCAACATTATCAACTTAAACTTTTCCACGTTAAACAATAACAATTAGCACAAAGTTATTTCACTTTACATAAACTTTCCCTCATTAAACAATAACAATTAGAACAAAGTTATTTCACTTTACATGAAATCGATCTTGAGTTCGAAATATGTGTATATTTAAAAGGACAATTTTACTATTTACAGCAATTTTTTTCAGTTCTAAATAGAATTTCTTATAAGCGATTATGACAATTTTTTTGTAATCTAAAAACTATAAGAGAGAAGATATTTCCTTTATCATCATTGTAAATAGAATTGTCAATGTCTTGATAGACACTAATTTCCAGTTTAAAACTTAATCAAACATAAAGTTCATTGACCCTTCTTTCAGAATTTTTTATCATTTTTTCCTTTTTTTTTTTCCCTCCAAATCTTTAAATAAGAAAAACTAACCAAACAGAAAAAAAAATTAAATCTTTTATTTTTATTAAAATTATAAAAGTATGAAAACAATTCGTGAAGGATTATCTTTATCTCTCTACCACCACATATATCATATCCCAATATTCCTTTCAATTATTTTTGTTCTTCATATTCTCATGATTCTGGTTAACAAACTCTCATTTTCTTATATTATTGAAGTATCTTTCAAGTAGATTTCCCTGTTCTGCCATGCACAGCATCATCATCACGTGTATAAAGCTACCGATAAAAAAAAATTGAGTTATTTTAGTAATGTGATTTAAATTTTAAAAATATATGTTATATTTTAAACTTTTTATTTCAAATTAATTTTTATTATTATTTTAAAATGAGTCAAAATGATTTGTTACTCCATCATATAACCCGATCAAATAAAAAAAAATTGTAACAAATTTAAAATACAAATAGTATCAAGCAATAAATTTATTAGGTGATTTGACACCTACATGTAGAGATTTGAAATATAGCATCCAACAAAACCAACCCATCAAGCTCAATATCCTTACATGCAATAGATAAAGGGTAGGTAAAGGACCATTGTCCATGGCTGGGTTCTCAATAAGTCAATGTGGTAAGTAGGGTTGATATTTTCAACTTCTTAATTCTATTTTGGTTTATCATTAAATTAGTGGAATAGAGATGGAGTGGATTGATCCATAATTAGCTTTTTTAAATTAAAAATTAAAATAAAATTATTTAAAATTATTTTTATTATATTATTTAAAGAATATAAATATACAATAATATTATAATTTAAATAGTTAACACTTACAAATTAAAATTAATTTTAATTGTAATAATATAATTTAACATATAACTTAAAAAATATTTATATGACTTTAAAATATATATTTATAAAAACAAATTTTTAAAACAATATGAAATTTTAAAAAAATTATAAGATATACTAAAATTTTCAATCCACTCTGTTACATCCGTTTTGCCAATACATGAGATATAGATTCCATTCATAGTGGAAAATGAATAGAATAAAGGCATAATATAAAAGAACTTTTACGAAAAAATTGATGAGTTGGATTGAATAAGAAAATGTTGATGTAAAAGTGAATATCAAAAAAAAAAAAAAAAAATACTTCTTAAGACGTGGAAGAACACTGTCTTCGTGTATTTGTGGGTTTTCACATTAATGTTTCTTCGGATATAACAGAAAGTATCTTGATAATAATGAAGCGACAAAAATTGTTTTTGGTGGTGCATATAGAATAAAGTATGAAAATTGCCTGGGACACTCAAATTAATACGATCTAAATTTATTAATCACCCGTAGTTAAAATAAAACAGACAGAAAAGGATAATTTAAACATTATAATATATTAAATTGTTGTGTTTAAAATTGATTTTTCCTTATATAAGTTTTGAAGAGATTGATAATTTTGAATTCAAATAATTTCAAGATAAAATTGATTAAATCTATTACTTCTATTAAACCTAAAAAATACCACAGTTTAAACTTAATTTGATTTAAATTCACGAAAAATTCGTAACTTTGTCATATTTTTATTTATATATATTTATTTAAATATATTTCTCATATTTTTATTTGTTTGCTTTATTCAAAAATAAAATTAATTATACAAAATGTAATAATACAGAATATACTATTTAATAGATCAATTAATTTGAATATGTATAATTCAAGTTTAGTTTGTTTGTTTCATTAGTTAAACTTTGAACTTAAATTAAACTTTTTATTCATAAATGAAATTTATGAATCCTAATTTCAGTAGTTTCGATTCTTTGTAGTGGCAAATCTCCTCATAATTTTATTTTTGCTGCTAATATATATTTGTTATGTTACTGCATCATAATGATTTGATTGTGGATAAAAGTTTGTTAGCATGCTACCTATTTTTGATGAACTGCAATATTTTCCTACCCCTTTCACTCCTTGCTCGTTATGTTGTATTTAAAAATGAAAATTCATGTTTCAGATTATTCAATTTAGAATGATTATCTTTTTTAAATCTCTTACTTGCTCACGGTTTCTTCTCGCTGTTGGCGGAGAGAAGACCAGCTGCAGCCAATACAAGGTCAAGAGTGTTTCTTAAATGTACCTCCAAAGCTTTTTCAGGCACCTCTAAAATTCAAAAATATTTTAAATGTATTGAAATTACAATTTTATTCTCATGAAGGTAGCTGGATAGAAGGTGGACAATTCTAGATTTGGAAGACAGTTATAGAACACTCTATTCCACAACTCATTTTATACGGAAAATTGGTTGCATAATGGGTGTTTCGAAACTGTCCTATAAGATCGGAGAACAATTCCAGAACACTCGTTCCACAACTAATTTTTTGTATAAAATGACTTGCGAAACGGAATGTTTCGGAATTGTTCTCTGGATCCGAAAGACACTTTCGGAATATCTCATTTCACAACTGATTTTTCATATAAAATGAGTTGCGAAATGGGATGTTCCGAAATTGTCCTCCGGATCCAGAGAATAGTTCCGGAACACCCCATTCCGCAACTCATTTTATATGAAAAACAACACACCCCCAAATCGCAAACCAAACGAAATCCTCCCAAATACTTTACAAATCCTTCAATACATCATGCGTACCTTAAATGATTGTCAAATACGTTGCTATTAATGGATGACGGAATGAAAACAGCCAAAGAAACACAAAACGAATGTTGGAGCTGCTTGGAGGTAACGCTGCAAGAGAGTGAAATGAGCATAGGTGAGTGGAGGGATTTAGAGTTTAAGAATATTTTGATCTTCGTCATATTATTTTAAGGATATTTTGGATTCAAAAAATTTGGAGGTGTTCGAAGAAATGCTTAGAAGTGCAAGAAGAAGCAGTCCAAAGTCAAACGCATTGCAACCACTTTTGGTGGGCTTTACTATTGGACAGCCAAGATTTTTGGCCCATGTGGGCTCTCTTTGCTGACGGCTTCTTCCTGCACCTCAATACTTTTCTTCTTACACCTTCATATTTTTCTTCTTGCACCTCTATAATTCCAAATTTATTAAAATACTCTTCTAAAAATTATACTCCAGATTTATAATTCAGAATATAAAAAAAATGTATTTCGGACAATACAAAATATAAAAAAAAAATTGTATTCCAAATTTTACAATCGGAATATAATTTTTTTATTTCGAATGGTGTAATTCAGAATATGAAATCTAGAATACAAATTTGTATTCTGAATCTGAATTGTATGATCTGAACAATAATTTTTTTTTTTATTTTAGATTATATAATCTAAAATATATTTTTTTTATATTTTAAATTGTATAATCTAAAATACAATTTTTTATATTTTAGATTGTATAATTTTAAATATAATTTTTTTTATTCTGAATCATATAATCTGAAATATTAAAAAAGAAGAAGAGTATGCTGAAAACATAAAGAAAATAATGAATGTAAACTGGTATTTTTACTTTGTCATGGAAATGCAGTAAAAAAGTATGGAGGTGCAGGTTCCTTTGCTTCCTATTGTTGCCCAATGGGCAGTGACAACAGGAGTACTTTTTCTTCACCAGCACATTTGATTCAACTTAATATGTTCGTTAGTAACTATTTGGAATGTGATTTTAGACTTTAAGATGTTGGAAACCCCCAGGCTGAGATGCCCGTATTTTGTATTTTAAATTATAAAATTCAGAATTCAATTAATAAATTCTGTAATTCAGAAAATCTTGGATTCTGTTTCAAAATTGAAAAATAGAAGGAAATTTTTAATAGTTTTGGAAGTACGAGAGTGCAGGCGGAAAACATGGGATGCAGCAAGAATTTGCCTGTTTCACTTTGGGTTTGATATAAACGAAGACACCGCAGTCCATGGACAAGACAGATGATGCTCCATTTGAGTAAAAAAGGTAACATTTTTCATATAGAAAGCTCTAGTAATTGTCACTTCCAAAGCTTTATTCATATTCTCTTAACACTTTCAAAGACTGGCACAATACGGATTCTGAGTGGTGTAATGATAATGTAGGCTTGAAGCTTGGATTTGTTCCCTTTATATCCAAAAAAATCAAGTACATGGATCTCTCTTCCCTTGACACTTCTTTTTTTAAGTTCATGCATCACACTCGTACTTCATAGACTTTGTTTATTCATTTTCCCTTTACATCTAATGACAAACAAGATGAGCTGTGGATTATTTTTCTTGTTAACTAACAAGCAAGATAGATGTGTGATTTTTTCAGTTTTGCAAAATTGTGTAATTGAGGCATGCAAAGACCCAAATAATTCATGTATTGCTGCATTGCATTGCCAAAACCAAAGAATTAATATTCTGATTCCAGGTGCCAAGCACTTGATAGTTTGCAACTTAATTTTCCTTTCAGGAAAATGGTACCTCTGAAAATTTAGTCATCTCTACGAAAGCCATGGAAGACATAAAAATTCAAAATATAATTCAAAATCCCACAATACTAACTTTCTTTTAAGGAAAACTTGAGTGGAATACTTTCTGGGGCACTCTTACAGCCAACATTATGTTCCTGGACATTAAAATTGACCTACTATTTCAAAACTGAAATCAGGCAAAAGTTTGGGACCTCTCAAGCAGACTCTGCTTCTGTCCCGCCCTCGTTCTCTTTACTGTCCTCCGAGATTTCAGTGTTAACTTGATCTTCTTGCGGTGCTTCTTGTTCAGGCTTTGCAGGTCCAGGACCAGCTGATACCTTCACCATTGATGGACGCAAGAGACGGTCACCAAGTTTAAAACCCTTTCTGAATTCTTGAATTATGATCCCTTCCTCAAATTCAGCAGAATCCTCACGCATAATTGCTTCATGTAGCTTTTACAAGTAAAACGAAAATATAATTTATCAGAAAAATTTATTCCCATGACTCTAATGTCCAATGCTTCAGAAACAACATAATAAAATTTCTAGATAACAGCTGTAGCTGACGCAAAATGTTTGAATCAAAGTATCTTACAACCAACCAGCTGGAAATAATTCTCTAATTACTAACATTATGTGTTGAGATGAGATTCTCAACACATTTTGCTAAAACCTTCTTTGCCTTGAAATTTTTTGTGATGCAGTTTTACACTCACCAAGTTGGCTCGAAACAATCAAGAATTGCTTTGGGTTAAAAGCGTGTAAAGGTCTTCAGTAAACCTGAACAAGCTTGATAAAGAGTTTGAAAAAGTTCATCAAGGAGATGATTGAATTTCGAGCCAACAGGTTTGCGTGCCTGCATCAATCATAGATGACAGCATTATGCCATAAAAAATATAATGGAAGATCGGAACCATACACAAGATATTTTCTTAAACAAAAATAATAGTTTTCATGAAAGAGACATAAAATCTAAAATACAAATGGAAATAATTCAAATACAATATACATTATATTACAGAAGTTGATCAAAACTTAAGGGCACCCAACAAAATTGACAATTATAAAAGTTGGGTGCATTCTAGCCTTTATAATAGAAAAATTAAATTTTGTAAGTTTCATTTTTGCATAAAACATTATCCCCTCTATAATGATAAGATTTTTTTTCTTGAAAGTTAGATAAACTTGAATTTCACTATAAGTCTACACATTGAAATTGCTGAGTGCAGATTAACTTACCAATGGATCAAAGGGTGTTCCAACTGTCTCCACTGGTTCAACTCCAAGTGAAGTTAGAATTTCATTGAATTGTTTATATATGCTCTGATAGCTGTTGTTTATTTTCTCCTCTCCCTCTGTCTCCACCTTAATCTGGGATTTTGCTCTCTCAAAATTATCCAATACAGGCAATAAACTTTCCACAACTTCACCCTGAGCATTTGTGACCAGTGAAAGGCGATCTCTCTCTGTCCTCTTCCGAAAATTGTCAAAGTCTGCACTAATCCTTAGAATCCGATCCTTTTCTACTGACAACTCTTCAGATAATGCAGCTATTTTTCCTTCAAGCTCTATTTGCTCATCTTCAATGGATTTTAATGACGATTCTATCTCAGCGATTTTGACTTCATCATTACTAGCCAATGCTTCTTTGTATGATTGAAGTAACAATTCGAAAGGGGAAGCAGATGCTTCAGCATCGCTACCCTCTTTGTCACTTGCACTGTCCTTTACGTCAACAGCACCATCTAAAGGATCCTGTTACATTTAGTACATAAGAACCCCAACTATTTCCTTTATTAAGTTAGTCAAATTACAAAATGTCAAAATGACGTGTATTTCTCAAGCGTGAAATCATACTCAGAAAAAGTCTAAAATTGTATGTGAGCCAAAGAGCGTAGAGCCAAAATCTTGTAATGATAGATTCAGACTCCATTATGACGTGTAATACATGTAGTGTAGTGATAAAAGAAACAAACATCAAATATGGTTTAATGCCTCTTAAATTAGGAAGAGGTATGCATAGTATAAAAGATGACTACGATAGTGCAAATGCTAAAGAACACAATAATATAACATAATATAATACAGGGGTAAAATTAACGAGAAAGGAAAACTGGAGACATGCTAAAGATCATAACACCTGCCTACAAGGTTGTCAAACTAGATAGTTCAACAAAAATTAAGGAATTGTAAACTAGTTGACAAACAAGCAGTAGAAACGAAAATAATTGTAATGTAATCTCTTTAATTTCAAGATATTTTATTTAATTTTTGTAGGTCATATATTTATTGGTTCTATTTTGGGTTATATTGTGTTGATTACGTGTTCTACTGACTTACCTAATGTGCTAGAGGTAGCAAAAAAAATCCAATATTACAGTAAGAGGATTGTTTTCTTGTAAATTATGCCTGCGTAGGACACTGTAGTTTAATACAAAAATGCTGTCAAACTAACGACTTTACATAAAGTCATGGAGCTTCCATATTATAATAAGGCTTTAATTACTGAGCTGATCCCTAAATATAAGTTGGTCCTTAATCATGTGATTTTTTTCACTCAAGTCCCTAGGGTTAGTAATCCGTTTAACCATTATCTTCCACAGAATATTCCTTATTCCCTCCTTATTGGCAGGATGAAACCAAAAAAAGACTTCGATAGCAAGTTAATCCATTGTCTCTGTCTAGAATTATAAACTCGCAAGAGTATAGTGTTAGACAACAAAGGTTTCATAATCATAATTTAGAATTCCCAAGAGATCAGGTAGGAATGTCACGAAGTCTGAAAAGTCCCATCTTGAAACTATAAGTGCCAAACCTCATTCTTTGTTTGCAAGATCCTTTTCCCTAAATACTAGATCAATATCATCAAGAAGAGTCTTCTTCTTTCTTTGTCTACTGCACCAGAAGAACTAGCCACTGTCTGCACTTGATTTTATTTCAATCAATATTTCCATACTCCTTCCATACATAACCCACTAAACCCTATCTAGATTCCAGCTGTACAGCATTGCTTACCGAAAAACTACTACATCATACCCTCAAACATTAATTAGCAGCATTAACAATTAACACCCTATATTCAATGTTTGGACAATCTCCCAAGGCATTATCGTACGGGGACAAAAACAAAACTTATAAACAGTTCCTTAGGTTTTATTTGTCCTTGTCCTCTAATTAGAGTTGGAGTCTGACCTCCCTAATTTGCATGATTTTCGAATGCAAAGCTTATGCAAATTTTCAAGATGAAACACCAGCACTTAGGGAACTTTATCTAAGTTTAATCCTTATCGCAAACCTCATGTGGACATAACTTAAAAAGTTTGTCGCAAGACCGTACTGAAATATACATTTGAAGGAAACGGGTGATTGATATTAGAATTGAAAACGAACTGGTTCTAACTCAACTCCAAAAGACATTTCAAGAGGGAATAATCGCACAACACGTCATTATAAGGAGCGCATTGGTCACTATGTCTAATTTACGTAGAATCTTAACAAACCCCTCACACTATCACATGTCACAACTAGTTGATTTTATAGCACAATATCTATAATTTTCAACAAATTCTTCTTGTACCGAACCAGAGAATGCTAAAATTCCAAACAAATATAAAACCCAAAATTCAAAATTGGTTCCAATTCCAAAGCTAACAAACAAGTAACAAAAGACAAAAGCGTTACCAGAACCTGAACCTCCTGTTCCTGAACCTGAGGGGCCTCGGTGTCGCCGTCGAAAGCGAAGGGAACCAACCTGACGAACCGCAGAGAGGGAACAGTAGGGAACCGCAGGGAGGAGAGGAGCGATGGTTTTCTCCTGCAGGTAGTGCTGAACGAGGCAACGGCGACGCGCGAGGGTTTCGGCGACTTGGCGGCGCGAGGCGGAGGCGTTGGCCGGAAGGTGGGGGTTCTAAGTACAGTGGCCATTAAGAAGAGGGAGAGAGAGCAACAGAGAGATAAGGAGCAAGTGAGTGGCGAATGCACGAGGCTTAAGAATTGAAAAATATAGTCTGAAAGAAACAACCGTTGGATTCGGTAGGGTGTGGCTTAATCAGACGGTGGTGGTTGAGTTGTCTTTGTTTTGGAGGAAACCCTTGGGACATGAAATCAAATATCTAGAATAATCTTGGGTTGCGCCGTCGGTCCATTTTATTTTAGTTTAATATTCTTTTTTTACAGTTTTAGTTTATTTATATCTATACGTTAATTAATAAAAGAATTATATATATATTAATAAAGAAGGTTTTGTTATTGAAATGATATATTGAAAACAAATTCTCCATACAATCTCTGTTGACAACTGTCACATTTTGTTTTCTTTAAATGTTTTTATTTAATGTAAGTGATTTTATTTTTTAATCTATTTATCTGAAAAAAAAACTTACTTGATATATATTATGTTTATCTCTTATTATGTTTTTATTGATATATTTTTTTTTTTTTTCTAGTTAAGTATCATTTATGTAATGATTATTTATTTAAAGATTACATATTTTATATATTACAATGAGATAAATGTCATCATTTTATTCACGAGTTATTATGTGTTGTTTGAGGTTATTTTTAGTCATATTTAAGTTGTTTATGTTTTCACTTTTTAGTGATATGTGGTCATAAGAAAAACTTGTTTTCTTTATTTTTACCTAATTCTTTTTTCTCTCACATTATATGTATCTTATTTTTTTCTTTTTGCCACAAATTTTCTATAACTATGGTCACATTCTTAACACAACATATCACCCATTTCCTAACCTTCACATTCACGGTCCTAACTTCTTGAATTTTCATTGGCACATCCTAACTTTCTCTTGAATTTTCATTGGGGAAGCATGGTTTTTTATAACAAAAAAAACTGTATCCAAAGGTCTACATGCAGCTACTTAATGAGAGAGACAATGAATAATGTAATATGGGTATTTTACCTTTTTATTTTGACTGCTTCTTCCTACACCTCCATGTTGTCTTCCTGCATCTCCATAGTCCACGCAAATTTACCATTTAATCCTTTTAAGAATATTTTATATCTCATAATACCCTTCACCTCCATTTACACCATTCACGCCCTTTCTTCCTCCACTTTGCCTCTGCACCCATTCGAACTCCACCAACAGTGGGTGCACCTCCACTGCCAGAGCTCATACACCTCCTGCACTGCAGATCTACTCCTGCTTGACCTTCACTACACTTGCACTTGGTTGTTGGTGTTGTTTCTCCATTCGTGTCCTGCACCTCGTTAACGAAACACACGTTCTGCAATGCTCCTAACCTCCACTTACACGATTTGGCACTCATTCAAGCAATTAAAAGGAGGGTAAGCATCATTGTAAGTTAATTTTGCATTATAGAGGTAGCTGTGGTGGATTGGTGGCGGAGGACGGCGATGGTGGCATTTTTTTTTACTGTTAAATTGTTTTGCGGTTTGTACAAACTGCAAAACAGTAGAACATTTCGAGTTTCTTGCGGTTTGTACAAATCATAAGTCATTTGAAATTTTGAGTGACTTACGGTTTGTACAAATCGCAAGAGACTGGAAATTTCAAATGACTCTCGGTTTGTGTAATCCGCAATTGTGAGAATATTGGTTTATATGTATGCTTCATTTCAGGATTATGGCGAGAACTAGAGGAGGTTCATCTCAGCCTGAAGTTCGAGAGAGACCGACAGCCTCTGTGAGGCGAGGGAATAGGCGTGATGGAGCTAGACCTACTGTTGTTCAGAATGTTCCTTCTCATGATGATGCAGTAGGGTTCCTAAAAGGTCCTTTTGATCCTTCTGTTTTAGTTAGTTATGTTGATCATGTTGCATATAGGCTGTGGGCTAGTGAGGTAAAATATTTGAAATTTTTTGTATTGTTTTGTTGGTTTAAATTTAATTTGGTACATAGCAATTATGAATATGAATTGTATTGTTTTATGGTTTTGTATAGGAACGGGAAGAACTGAAGTTGATCTCCCATGGTAGAAAATTAAATAAATTTGACATTCCTCATCCACAAGTGTATGATTTTGTAGAAAATTTTGGATTGCTCCCTCTATGCAGGATTAGGTATGAAGTTGTTAACATTACAGCCTTTGTTGAAAGATGACATAGAGATACAAACTCATTCCATCTGCTGTTGGGAAAGATGACGATCACATTAGATGATGTGTCGTATATTCTTCATATTCCTATTGTGGGACAATTCCTGACATATGAAGCTTTATCATATGATGAAGCCAAAGCCAAGGACTTGCTGATAAAGTTATTAGGAGTTTCAGAAACTAAAGCAAATGAAGAGTTGAAAGAGAGTCAGGGTCCCCAGGTGAGAATGAGTTGGTTGAGGGAGGTATACGAGCAGTGTTGCATTGATGGGTCATGGGAGTTAACCCGGTGGATGTCACACCAACTATTTCAAGCAAAGGAAGCCTATATTTGTTGGTTTTGTATGTACTATTCATCAATACAACAATGCTAAATGCATTTAACAACTTAACTAAATAAGGATGTGTCTAATATGACACCTACTCTAGTGAATATAATTGTCACATTCTAGTAATATCATTAATTGTTGCAATTCAGTTCTTGATCCTCTGAGGAACATTTTGTATGTATATCTAGCATTATACAATTGCTTGATTGTTGTCACATTGTCTTCATTGTTCTGTTCCAAAGTCAGCAATATATTTGACAACATCACAAGACTCTTTGTCATGTCAACAACCAAAGCATGTTCAATAGGTTTTAATATGCCAGCATTAGGGTGTCCAACTAATGTCTCAGCAAGATCATGATTATGTAATCCACATATCACCTTCAACACCCAACCTTCTCCATTTGAAATGGGTTTACCCCGCAATCTAAATGGACAATCACACTTTCTTCTCCCTATTATGCTAACCTCCAAATCATTCTTGTATTTGCTATATTTGCCACTCCTTTCACACCCTAACAATACAAATGTCTTTCTTCCTTGTTGACCAATTGTCTTATCAGATCTCAATATGACAACCACAAATCCAAGACGAAAAGAAACCTTCCGCACCCATTCAAGTAAATTATCTCTAGTAGGAAATACCTAAATATAACAAAATTTCAAAGTCACTATCCCAATTTATCCAATAAAAACATTCAATATAATTAAATTCATTTACCTCATTCGTAACCACATTTATGTTCCTTAATCATAACAATACTTTGATGTGCTTCTTCCATATCTGATATTTTATCTACTTCTTCAGAAACTTTACTCAAATATTCTCCTTCCATGATACACTGAAGAAATCATTTAAAATAATCACATAAAGAAATCAAAACAAATATAAAAATTTATTTAAAGTCACTTTCACATTACGGTCCATAGAAACCGTAGGCCAAACTAAACATTACGATTTCTACAAACCGTAAGAATTTGAATTTTTTCAATTGCTTACGGCTTGTACAAATTGCAAACAAAAAATGCTCTACGGTTTGTACAAGCCGTAAGCAGTTGAAAAAATTCAAATGCTTACGATTTGTAGAAACCGTATTATTTAGTTTGTTCTACGATTTCTATGGACCGTAAACCATCACAACTTACGGTTTGTACTCCGTAGAGTTCTCTTATACAGCTATGCACTTACGGGTTGTACAAACCATTAGCTCTTATGAATGTTAAATTACCTACGGTTTATATATCTGCAAGAGTCATATATCCTGAATTTAAACTTACGCCTTATAGAAACCATAAGTATATAACTCTTACTGTTTCTACAATCCGTAAAAACACAAAAATGAATAACAGAACCTCGACGACGACGTTGCTTGTTTTTCAGCCACCCACTCTGACTGACGGCTGCGCAAAGCGCCTTCAACCCGCCACTCCAATACCCTCAGAATCTCCCACCACTGCAACACCTTCCACCGCCATTCAGAACTGCACTGCACCTCCTCTCTCGAAAACCCTCTTTTATAACAGCAGGGATAATTACGTAATTTATTGGTGTCTATTGTTGGAATTTTAGAAATTATGGAGGTGCAGGAAGACAATATGGAGGTTCAGGAAGAAGCAGTCTAAAACTCAATAGCCTCCTCTCAAGCAGTATGAAGATAATTCATCATACCCAGCTTGGACACTATACCCTCAAACACGACTGCTTCTTCCTGCACCTCCATATCATCTTCCTTCACCTCCATAGTTTAGGCAAATTTACCATTTAACCCTTTTTAAAACATTTCATATCCCACAATACCCTCCACCACCCTTCACATTCTTTCTTCCTCAACTTTGCCTGCACCCCGTTCCCACGCCACTGCACCCCATTCGACGGCAGCTGCACCTCTCCCTCCACCTCCACCTCCACTCTCAGTGCTTGTATCCCAGTTTGCCAATGCAGATCTACATTGAGTACACCTTAGTTGCTTGGTTGTTAGCTTGGTTCTCCATTCACGGTTCGTGAAAATCGTAACCCACAAACTTCAACTTCCATCATTTTGGCACCCATTCAAGCAATTGAAAGGAAGGTAAGCATCATTGTAAGTTTAATTTTAGATTGTAGAGGTAGTTGTGGTGGATTGGTGGCGGAGGACGGTGGTGGTTCAATTTTTTTTTACTGTCAAACTGTTTTACGGTTTGTAGAAACCGTAGGTAATTCAAATTTTTTCTTCTGCGGTTTGTACAAACCGTAGAACAGTAGAAATTTTTTTTCTGTTCTGCAGTTTATACAAGCCGTAGAAGAAAAAAAAATTTGTACTGTTCTACGGTTTGTACAAACCGCAGAAGAAAAAAAATTTGCTACTGTTCTACGGTTTGTACAAACCGCAGAACAGAAAAAAAATGTTCTACGGTTTGTAGAAACCGTAGAAGCATTTGCATTTTTTTCACTTCTTACGACTTCTACAAATAGTAGACAAAAAAATGTTCTACGGTTTGTAGAAGTCGTAAGCAGTAAAAAAAATGCAAATGCTTCTACGATTTCTACAAACCGTAATGTCTATTACTTTTACGGTTTCTACAAACCATAGAGTTCTCTTATACACCTATGCACTTACGGTTTGTACAAACCGTAAGCTCTTACGAATGTTAAAATAACTACAGTTTGTGTAATCTGTAAGAGGCATAAATCTTGTTTTTAAACTTACGGCTTACAGAATCCGTAAATATTAAACTTCTACGGTTTCTACAATCCGTGGAAATCAGAAAAAATGAATAACAGATACCTCGACGAAGACGACGGTGGTTGTTTTTCAGCCACCCACAACCACCGACGACCACCCAAAGTGCCTTCAACCCCCCACTCCAACACCGTAGGAACCTTTGCGACACCTTCCACCGCTGTTCAGAAATGCACCGCACTCCTTTCATGGAAAACCTTCTTTTATAGCAGCAGGGATAATTTTGTAATTTACTCATGTCTATTATTGGAATTTTGAAAATTATGGAGGTGCAGGAAGATGATATGGAGGTGCAGGAAGAAGCAGTCCTCAAACACATTCTTCTCTAAAGCTTTGATAAAAACATAAGTCGGTTGTTTAGATCCTTTTAACGGAGATGAGATGAAATAATTCATTCTGCAATCTTTCTTTAATAACATGACAATCAATTTTTATACATTTTCACCACCAAGTTGTTTTTTATTTTCAATTTTTATATGCTTTTACAATTTGTAAATTTAATATTAAAATATTTTAAAATAAAATTTAAATTTTATTACACTTTATGATCAATGTTAGGAATAAAATTTGCTATTTATTTAAAAAATTAAGATTTAAATTTATAATAATAATAATAGTGAAGGAAAAATAATTGATGTTTTAGATTCAATAAAAATTATAATAAACCAAAGAATATTAGAAGTGTTATTGTTTATTTTTAATTAAGTTAAGATGTAAAATTATATTGAAATTTGAAGGATTGCAAATATATGAATACTTTTATTGATTTTTTTATTTATATTGTTGATTATTATATGTTTAATGTCTTGATATTTGGTCTGGGTGTTTGACCTTCAATAATATATTATGTCATACATTGAGTGAACCTTAATTTTTCCGTTTGAGATTCAATATAAAGCTTGAATACTACTTTTAACTTCAATTATTCAAATTTCAAATGTTTTCGTATACTTAAAATCAAAAGAAGATAGTTATGCCAGTCATTATATTGAACTTAAATTGTTTGTTTGGACGATTTAGGATTATTAAATATTTTTCCATAGTTTATTAGTACATATATTTAATATGATTACATATATTTTGTGAAAATTTTGGTTCATTACATTTTGTATTGATCTCTGGGTGCTTATTTGATTATGGTTCATTGAATATCACCATTTTCATTTTGTGTTACCTGGAGATCAACATGAAATGCTATCAAAATTTTTATGAAGTATAAGTAAAGTAAATTAAAATTTATTTACTAGTGAAATATAAAAAAAAAAGTGAAGCTTTTTGAATGGGATGGAGTCACTCATTTTTTAAAAATGTAAGATATTCATGCATAAACCAAGTTCTTATGTTGCATAGCAATGGATCAAAGTTGGATGGACTCAAGTCGAATAAGTTATGTGTGTGAAAATGACATCAATGACTTTCTACAATTTGCTCAATGAGATAAGAGAGCTATAAATGGAAGATATTATTATCCCAGTGTAATTGTTTGAACATGAGACTACTAAAAATTCAATTAATACTAAAGCATCTTCTTTGTGATGGTTTCTTGAAGAGTTATACAACATGGACCTAACATGGTGAAGTTGTTGACATTCCAATCGTATTTGAATGTCAATTGTCAAATGTACATTACGAGGATAACATGGAGAACATGATTCATAATATTAGACAATATAGTTTCCAACAAGTACATGTGTATGATTCATTGAAAATGATTTAAAAAAATATTTGTATTCTAGTTGTAGAAGTTTCACATGTTTGTTAGTAGGAGAAAAATATTGTTAAAAACATATGAAAGAAGAAATCAATATTCTTTGAACTTCCGTGTTGGTCCAAGTTAGATGCTAGTCACTACATAAGTGTAATGCATGTGGAAAAGAATGTTTGTGATAGTATAATTGACTAATTGCTAAAACATTAAAAGAAAAATGAAAAAGGGTGTAAATGCTCGTAAAAATTTGATTGAGATGTGTGTTTGTTTGGAGTTATAACCACAAGTTTATGTAAATGACCATATTTGCCTCCAACATATCATACTTTGTTGAAATTTGAAAAGATAAGTTTTTGTGGGTGTCTATGAAGAGTTAAAGTACCATAAGAATACTTTTCAAATATTAAGAACATTGTATAAATGGAAGATTTAAATCTATTAAATTCTTGTTTTTTTAGTTTTTCAATAAATTATCTTCGTTTAATTTCATATATGAGTGCAATAAGCAACAAAGAAGTTTTGAATGTGGCTATTATGTCATGCATTGGATGTAGACCATAGTTTATGTCAATATTGTTGATTATTGAGAGCAAGTTTGAATATTTTCAAAAAGCTGATTAGAGGTTTCATATACATCATTATAAAGATTATTTTTTATTTTATATTTGAGCTTTTTACCGATAACGATAATTAGACACAAACCCAACTCAAGAAATTCGTTATGAATTATGTATGGTACTTAAACATTATTTAGCTAGTTTAGTTTTGATCAACTTGTGCTAGACTTTATTTTCCTAAGTTTTGTTTAACTTGTGCTAGACTTTATTTTCTTGATTTATGATTTGGACATGTTTTGTTATTCCTAAGTTTGGATAAATGTAAAAACTTATTTTCCTAACAATTTGATATATTTGTGATTTACAATTATAGTTTAGAATAAGAAGAAAATCAATAAAATTAATTAAAAAAATGTCACATATTACCTTAACATATGTAATATAATCCTTTTTACATCACTTAAAACAAATAAATAATGTAAAATGACAAATATTACATGATTTTGGTCAAAATTGATGTAACATATGTCTTTCTTGGTACAGAAATTGCACATATGAGATATTACATAATTTTCTATTAGTTTAATTTTTTTACCTCTTTTAAATACATTTTTATATTGATTAACACTAGTAGAAAAATAGCCTTCGTCGTCGATTCTGAGAGGCTTTTTTTGTCGGTTTTCGACCTGACGTTGACCCAGGAGACGTTGAATCAGACATCGATTTAACAACCGACGTGGTGATTCGACTCACTACGTCAGTTAAGACAAGTAAACCGACGTGGTAATTAACTTGGTGATTAACATAATAAGTTAAGCACCACGTCGGTTTTGTCCCAAAACCGACGTGGTGAAGAGAAAAGGAAATCCATGCTAGAACACATGAATAAAAAAGGAAAGGTAGGAGGTTCTGAAAAAAATTAATTTATTAAAATGTTGGCTTTGACCTAGAGATTCTGAAACATGCGAAATAAATCAGTCCTGAGCGTAAAACCTATCAACTTGAAGGGCCATAGTAAAGAAGGCAGAAGGTTAGTTGCCAGGGAAAACCCTCAAGTCCACCCTCCCCCTATTACAAGACTAGGTTAAACGCCCTAGCACTTTCCAGACCGCATTCCTCTTTCCCACGAAATTTGTAATTGAATTTAGTATATGAGCGGCTAGATTAAATTGAATGTGTTTCAAAACCCTGCAAGACAAACCAATACAGACTTCAGAATTCCAATCCCATTACCCAGAATTATCCTCGCACTTGTACAACACTCAAATTGAGCTTGATATTCTTATTTCACAGGACTCTGCTATGGTGATCAAGTTATTCCCCTAACCTCTTCTCAAAATAACCAGACTTTAGCAAGCAACAAAAATAAACACATTCTGAAGCGTTTCAAGCAAAACCAGAAGCGTCAGGATCTATATTTTTGGATCATTTCGCAATGAATAGAAACACCCAAATATAATTAAAAATGCACAAATATTTTAGAGTATAACTTACAAAGTGTATCATGCTGTTTACTTATGACCAAAAATTTGTGCGTGCTCCTAAAAATCAATTTACTATTGAGTCATATAAGATAAGGGAGAGAAATGGTAGTTGTAAACTGTGCAGTGGATAATAAAAAGGTCAACATAACCTACAACTCTGAACAAACTCTTCATAAATAACACCGACTTAAAATGCAATTAGCCTTCGATTTCTTTCCTTTGGCTTCATTAGACAGTAGGTTCAGGAAAGTCTTTCCCCCCATGAATGGCCTAAGGACTTCTGGTATCTCTACCCCATCTTTCTTCTGGTAGTTCTCTGGTATGCAACAAATGGTCCTCTCGGTAGTCGTGAGAGTAGAGTTCAGCAAGTGAACATATTGCTTCATCTGCTCATTGCTCTGAAACAGATAAACCGATGCAAAGTCCAATAGTTAAACTTGTAGGCACACCTAATCATGCATATAAACATTTAATACAATCATTTCAAAGATGATAAAAGCACACCTCTTGTAGAGCAGTGATGATACCAAAATAGAGAAGACGACCAACCCAAAGTTGTGATGCCAAAACCTAACCGAACTCAACTCGGCCAAACAAACCCTACCAAAACCACAAAGCACAAACAAATACTGAATAAAATAAAAAAATCAGTTAAAGCAAATGAAAATGGAAGAGAAACCAAAAAACGAAAGCTTCAAAGCAAACGCACGTTCAAATCAAAAATGGAACCGTTTAAAGAGACACTCTCGACTTTGCGAACAAGAGGAAGTGAAATGGAGTACAATGAGGAAGCAATGGAAGTCGAAAAGTGAGAGAGAAGACGTCGGAACAGTGATAGGGAGAGGGCGAGCGCAGTGGACAAGAAGAAAAGTGAAGTGAAATTTCGCGCTGAAGGTAAAATAGAAGCACCACATCGGTTCTGGCCTCCCAACTGACGTGGTGCATGCCCTGAAATTAAAAAAAAAAAATCACTGTTAACACATCACGTCGGTTACAAAGCCCAGAACCGACGTGGTGTGTGCCCTAATTTCAATTTTTTTTCCCAATTTTCCCAATTTGTCATACAACATGCACTACGTCGGTTCTGAGGCCGTAACTGACGTAGTGGACAACAATCCCACGTCGGTTCTGGCCTCTTAACCGATGTGGGATTCACACACCTCCTGAAACTTTTAAAAATTTGAATTTTTCTTTTTTATAAATAGGTCAATGACGGTTGTTTGTGCCAACCGACGTGAGATTGTTCATTTATTTACAAAAATGCTACCGCGTTTATGACTACATCATTTGCCTGTTTAACCGTCATAAAAAGGAGACGTCAAAGCCTATTTTTCTACTAGTGTAATATTTAATACCAATGTAATGTTTATATATGTTATATTAGTTACACAACCAATATATGCTCCAATTTTTATATCAATGACATCTATATCTACGATTAAATCGATGTAAAAACTCATAAGAATATAAAATATACTTTTTATGCTTTAAATTTTTCATACCAAATCAATAAATGAATACCAAAATCATTCAAAATAATGCAATAAAAAAACGTAATTCTTAATGACAGTGATAGTGGTGGATGGGTTTAAACTCAGACAGTATCTATTTCTTTGATTCTTTTTCCAGTCATAACATATTTTGGTTGAAGCAATGATTTTCTATATTTAAACCTCTAAACATCTTATTAACACTTCTCATTTGTTATCTTTCTTCTCCTCTCTTAACATATTTATATATAGTTTTCTCTTTTATCCTTTTTATAGTAGATGTTGAATAGATGTGGATGTCCAAATATATTATCTCTTGTTATATCAACAGATTTCTTATTATTAAACAAGATTATAATTAAAGAGTAGTTCTTAGACATAAGAAATACAAAAGAAAAGAGAAATAAATAATTGATATACTAAATCATGTGGATTCAAATTCATCACATTTCAAAGAGACTAGTTATATGTTGACAGTAACTCTTAAGTTCCATTCCCTGTAACCTTTTGAGCTATCTCAATCTAATCATGCACTGTCTCAACCCTTTCTCTCTGCTTTTCTGAGTTCAAATTCTCTCGACCAAATTTTTGAGTCTTGAGTGAAGGTATATAGTTTGTAAATATTGTTGTTCTTCTTTTTCTTGCATTGACTATAATAAACCGAACCTACTTGCTTCATGACTTTGAAAGAGCTTGATTTTTTTTTTAATTGATTGAAATTTTTCTTAACTTTGGATGAGACAATTTTGTTAAATAGTATTCATTTGTATTTTGATCTCAAAAAACAACACCCTAAAAAATCCACCGACAGATTCATTGTCACTATCCATAAAATACAATTTTGCTAAGGCCATCTCTGTCTGTGGATAACATTGTAGTTGTTTAAGATTTCTTAAGGATTTGTTTATTGAAAAGTATATAATATGATTCTTCACGTAACTCAGTACTCAAATTTCATTGTTTAATTTAAGTGATTTGCTTTGGATATAATTGCAAAATTAAGATTATTTGAAACATACATAATTTGATTTTTTTAAAAAATAAAGCCATTTTGATAGATCATTACTCTGTAACTTGGAATTTTCCAATGTAATTTTTTAATCACTTAGTTAATTTTTTTATTGACTGCATGAAATATTTGTTTTTCATAAAATCCTTAGAGTATAATAACTGGTGTAGTGCCTCGTAAAGTTGGCCTAAGTTGTGTGAATTTTGGAAATATGTGTGACGTTTTAAGTTCTATTTTCTTTTGTTTATGATGATGATTCTGATAATTTATTCTCATTATCGCCATTATAAGCAAAATTTAGTGCAACTTCGAATAACACTATTTACGAAAAATGTTTTGTTGCATTATAGCAACACATACTTCTAACTTTTTTTCATAGTTAAAATAAATAAATTTGACAATGATTGATTGTTGTTGAGATTAGAGGAGCATATTAAGAGAGAAAGAACATCTTTGAAAATGATTGCAACAGATTCATATAACTTTGCCAACTGAGAAGCCTTCAGAACACTAGGTGACTGTAACATTTGCACGACCATCTGTATGTGTTGTTTTAAGCCTGATCTTATATTCTTCTGATAGATACAATCTAGAGACAATTGCATCAAAATTTTTTATGATAATCAACAACCAACCCTATTTGTTGCAGTCACATGAGATTAATCATAGGATCAACGTAAACATCTCCAAATCTTTTAGTCAACAGTTTCTTAACTTCTATCCAAAGAGTTAGTTTGTCAAGCAAAAGAGATTTCACTGTAAATGTGCATCATTGTAATGTTTTTCTTTAAAGAAATATGTCAAACATGACTTTTTTCTCATTTTTGTGTACTTTTCAATTTTAATTCTCAAAATGGGTAGAAAAAAATTTATTTACCAAAATGGACAAATTTTGCCAGCTAAATAGACATAATTTCAAACTGGTCAAAATATAAATGACATGCTGACGATTTCAATTAATGACATTAATTAAAATTATTTCTATCTCTGCAATCATTTTTTAATTATTTGATATTATGATTGTTAGGTTTAACAATTAATAAAAAAAATTATTATATAATAATAATTAACAAATAATTTTTTAATTATTTAGCACTATGTTTGTTACTTTAACAATTAAAAAAAATTAATAATAATAATTAACAAAACTGTAGTAAAAAAATTAAGACATACAAATTTATTTTAAAATAAAAAAAATAACATAATGATAATAATAATAATAAAAATAATTCATATGAATTTAATAATAATAATAATTATTATTTTTAAATTAAAATAAAATAACATAATAATAATATAATTAATAATAAGTGAATTTAATAATAATTATTATTTTTTAAATTAAATTTGTATGAAATTATTCTTATTATTATTATTATTTAAATTAAATCCATATGAATTTAATTAAAATTATTCTTATTATTATTATCATTATGTTATTTTATTTTAATTTAAATAAATTTGTATATCTTAATATTCATGTTATAGTTTTGTTAATTATATAATAATAATTATTATTATTATTTATTTTGTTAATGGTTAAACTTAAGGATCATAATATTAAATAATTAAAAAATAATTGAAGAGAGAGAAACAATTTTAATTAATATCATTAATTGAAATTGTCCGCATATCACACTTTTATTTTGACCAGTTTGAAATTATGCCTATCTAGCTGGCAGAATTTGCCCATTTTGGTAAATAATTTTTTTTCTACCCATTTTGGAAATTAAAATTGAAAAGTACACCAAAATGGGAAAAAAACCGTCAAACATACATAGAGAATGATACCACCTTTAACCCAAATTAGGTCGGTACGAACTATTTACTCTTAGTCCCTCTTCTACACTCCTCATTATATGAGCCAGTAGGTTTATGAATCTTCTTTATTATATATTACTTAACTTTCTTATTTTTATTTAATATGAGACTTAGATTCACACTCAAATTTCTAACATTAATCTTTATAGTTTCATGAACCTTCATGAACGACAATAAAAGTTTTCCAATGGTAAATCCACTATTTCACTTCATCACCATTAAAGCGAAAGAATTCAGTTGTGGTTAACCTTATTCCACAAGAATAAGTGAAAAAATTGCGGGTATTCGTTCGTTACATGCTTATTTGGGCCGTTGAGACGGTTCTTGAGACATCCTTGGACTCGTTCCTCCACTGATGGGTCCATTCTTTGTCACATGGAAGTTATGATCTCCATGAATCTTGCTTCTTGTTCACGCTGATTGACTTTGTGTGCCTATGTCTTATTGATCATAGAAATGTGTGTAACTAATACCACTTATGCATACAGTTCTAGGAGAATAGAGAACTCAAAGAATTGCAAGAAGGGAGAATACTAATCAATGGATTTTGAATGTATTGAATTATAGGAAAAATACAAAAGTTTACAAAAATAAATTTGATAAAAAAAGTCTTTTAACTCATCAAAACACGTTCTTATTTATAGCTAACCACTAACTCTTCTAACTACCAAGATTAAAAAGACAGAGGAACTAGTTAAAATAAGTCGTGTAACAAATACTCAAGCTTTTTTCATAAAATATCTCTCTCTATATATTGTAGATAAAATTATAATAAGTGATAGATAGGACATTCAAAAACCCGAGAATCATAAATGCATTGTGGCATGTGATACATGGACCACACACGCACTTCTAACATTTTGGTCCCTTTTTTCTAACTTTTAAAAATAATCATAGCAATACATGACAAATCAATATAATTAATCATATATCTAATTAAATTACTTCTAATAGTATAATTCACGTGTTAAAAGAATTATTCTTATGACTTTTTATCTATCATAATTAATAAAGATGAATTAGTTTAAATTTTGAATAGTTGGAAATAATCTAATTTTTGGACGTATTTTGTTATTTAAAATTTTATAGAATGCGAGGCATTTCTTATCCTAATATATGTTTTAATTAGAAGATACTTAAAATTGTTTTTAAACAACAGTTATGATTGATTAATTTTATTTTGGCTTATCTTATAATCGGACAGAGTTAATAAAAATTATTAGCTACGTTGATAGAATAATCACTATTAACATTATAATTAATGACTACTATTCTTTTCAAAATTTAAAATTTAATTGAGGCTAAATTGCAAAAATATTATTGTACTCTTGAAAAGGTTAAGTCATAGAGAACATTCGAATATTGCTGTTCTTGATTTATTTTTATAATTAACATAATTAAGAGAGAAAAAGTAACATTTCAATAAAAACATTAAAATAGTGTATATTTTAATTAGAATATATGCATTCATAAAATATTATTAAAAATAGAAGTAATTGTTGCAAGAAAATTGTCAAAATTAAAATCAATTGATATATAAGGAATCATGGAAAGAGACAGAAAAAGAAAGGTAAAATCTTAGTAAGATGATTGTTTTAGTAAGATGTTTGCTTTAAAAGAAAATAACCCCTTTTTTTCAGTTCCATGAAATAATGGATAAAGACAAGCGCATGTTGTCAACAGTTCAACCCTTTTTTATGTTGTTTAGTAACATCATTCAATATATCTCTCTACTTAGGTCCTACTTTGTGTTCCCTACTTCAACCCTTTCCCTTCCTCTCACCCTTTTGAATTTAGAGCACAACTGTTGCTACAGCAACATGAACATGAACACTGAGAGCAGGTTGATGACCCTTTGGGTTGTGGTTTCTGTGGCACTTTGTTTCAATATTAGAAACTCAGTATCAGCTTCAAAGCAGTGCCATTTCCCTGCCGTCTTCAACTTTGGTGACTCCAATTCTGACACCGGAGGCCTCTCTGCTGCCTTTGGACAACCTGGCCCTCCCCAGGGAGAGTCCTACTTCCATCACCCTGCTGGCCGTTACTGTGATGGCCGTCTCATTGTTGATTTCATAGGTTCTTACTTCCATTCTTCAACTCTCAACCCTTTTCTGCTTAAAAAGGATTCAAATTCACCATAGATTTTAGTTTCCATGCCATTTCAATTAAAAAAGTGTTTTTTTTTTAATCTTGAAAAATGCTAATTAATTTGACCTTCATTTTCATGTTGTGCATCAAAAGCTAAGAAGCTGGGCCTGCCTTATTTGAATGCATTTCTTGATTCTGTCGGGTCGAATTTTAGCCATGGAGCCAACTTTGCAACTGCTGGATCCACCATTAGACCTCAGAACACAACCCTGCATCAAACTGGAGGGTTCAGCCCTTTCTCTTTGGACGTTCAGTTCAATCAATTCAGTGATTTCCAACGCAGAACCCAATTTTTTCGCAACAAAGGTAATGCCGCTACATGAATCATATTTTCCCTTAATCTTCATGTGTAATGTCCAATTGGAGCATATTGGAATGGATTCCAACAATAAGATGTGAATATGTTTATTTACCTTATATGAGTTAGTCGTGATCATTTTTCACCCCTCTTAGGTGGAGTATATAAAACATTGTTACCAAAAGCAGAAGACTTTTCTCAAGCATTGTACACTTTTGATATTGGTCAAAATGACTTGACATCCGGTTACTTCCACAACATGTCCACGGATCAAGTTAAAGCATATGTTCCAGATGTTTTGGATCAATTCAAGAACGTTATCAAGGTAATCCACTTTAATTTATGTGATATTTCTGGTTGCTGATACCGGAAAAGTGAACTTGCACGTTTAGTTCTTGCATTCTGATGGGGTAACAACATATTTGGAGTTTCATTTTCGGATGTGGAATATATAAATTATGTACACATGTTTGACTTGATCCAACGTGAAATCAAATATGTACTAGAACTACTATATTCTTACAAGTATATGAACTAAAACATAAATTGAAGACAACTAAAGGAACTGCTTTAATCAGAAAACGAACTAATAGCAAGGGCATGACATAACATGCATGTTTGTTTATCTGTTTGGTGGTGTTAGTATGTATATAATCATGGAGGAAGGTCATTTTGGGTTCACAATACGGGTCCTGTTGGTTGTTTGCCATACATAATGGATCTTCACCCAGTAAAACCATCACTAGTGGACGAAGCAGGATGTGCAACCCCTTACAATGAAGTGGCCAAGCTCTTCAATCGTGAATTGAAAGAGGTTGTGGTTAAACTCAGAAAAGAGCTTCCCTTGGCTGCCATCACTTATGTTGATGTTTACGCTGTGAAGTACTCTCTCATTAGTCATCCAAAGAAGAATGGTAAATCCTCTGTCTGGTTTGGACTTGTTTAGTTTGTGAAAATGTGTGGAAAAATGAGCTGTGTTTGTTGAATGCAGGTTTTGAGGAACCATTGAGGGCATGTTGTGGACATGGTGGAAAGTACAACTACAATTTGCACAGTGGATGTGGTGCTAAGATTAAGATACGTGGGAAAGAGATTCTGGTGGGGAAGCCATGCAAGGATCCATCTGTTTGGGTAAATTGGGATGGTGTCCATTACACTCAGGCTGCAAACAAATGGGTGTTTGAACAGATTGTTGGTGGTGCATTTTCTGATCCACCTATTCCTTTGAACATGGCTTGTCACAAGCATCTTTGAATGAAAGGGTGCTAACACCCTTGTCCTCTTTCTTTGTATCTTTGAAAAATATTCAATCCAAAAGGGTCACAAATTATCCTCTCTATCATGTCTTAGTTGATTGGATTTTATTGGAGGAATAAAATTAAGAACAGAGAGTCTGAGTCATGCGTGGAGTTGAGGAGTGAATTCACTTGTAATCTTCATCGATTGCAGATGTTTCCTTTCTTTTTGGTGATTTCTCCGTTTATAAACTGTATTTATGCCTTGATAAAGCAAGAATTGTCTGATTAGAACTACCTTTTAGCTAACAATATAAGAGTTTTGTCGATCCTTAAAATATTCAAGTAGATTAAGAGGATTGTGATAATCTCGACAACGCATGCAAAAGTAAGATAAAAATGGTGTTTGTCTTGACAAATACCACGTTATTTCATACAATCCAAAGTTGTTTTACCAAACACATATATTAACATAAATTATGGAATGGTGAGATCAAGATAATATGAAATATGGACCAAACAATATTTTGATTGCTTTAGGTATGTGAGGCATATTGTTGGCACAAGTAAAATTGCTTTAGGTAAATGATTTAAATGGAAAATAATGATTTTGAGACAGTGAGTCAAAGAATAATCTTACACTTAAAAGGGTATAAATTTGTTCATTGGATAATAAAACAAAGAAAATTTACAAGTGCCCAACTCTGCGTGACGCTGGGCGGAGAAAGAAGAAAACTCGTACGCAAGGTTCAGAAGAAAATGGAGTTTGTGAATATTACGGTGTTAGAATTCTGAGAGAAACCCCAAAAAGAAAAAACCCTAAAAATCGCAAGAATGGAATCGAGCGTTCTGGAATGTCTGGGCGTTGAAATCATCGGCGTGATGAGTCCGGTGTCGATCTGCATGTTCCTGGTGGTTCTCCTGGTTTACGCCCTTTCCTCGCCGTCCACCTCCGCCGCCACTATCACAACCGCCGCCAACCTCGTATACGCCGAGAACCCCGCCGACAGCACCGCGCAGAAGCTTGAGGGCGCGCTCCTCAACGCCGTCGTCTTCGTCGGCCTCATCGCGCTCGTCACCTTCCTCCTCGTCCTCCTCTATTACTACAACTGCACCGCCTTCCTCCGCCACTACACGCGCTTCTCCGCCTTCTTCGTCCTCGCCTCCATGGGCGGATCCATCCTCCTCTCCCTCCTCCAGCGCTTCTCCATCCCCCTCGACGCGGTAACCTCCTTGCTTCTGCTCTTCAATTTCACTGTCGTCGGAGTCCTCTCCGTCTTCTCCGGCGGGATCCCGATTCTGCTCCGCCAGGGTTACATGGTCTGCCTCGGGATCATCGTTGCCGCGTGGTTCACCAAATTGCCCGAGTGGACCACGTGGACGCTCCTCGTCGCGCTCGCGCTCTACGATTTGGTCGCCGTTCTCGCCCCCGGCGGCCCGCTCAAGCTCCTCGTCGATTTGGCGTCCACCCGGAACGAGGAGCTGCCGGCGTTGGTCTACGAGGCGCGTCCGATTGTCACTCCCCGAACCCCTGCTGCCCTAGGGTTTCTAGTCGCGGGAACTTCGGATTCTGAAGCTTCTAGAGTGGAGCTTCAGGTAGTTTCTAGAGATAATGTAAATAACAATGATAATGACAACGACGGCGATGATGACGACATTGATGTGAATCATGATAGGAGCGATGAAGGGGAAAGGTCCCCGTTGGTTGGTGGAATGAGATTTGGTGAGGTTGTTATGGATGAGGAGATGTCTCCCCTTGTTGAGATGGGTGGGGTGGCGAATGGTGAGGAATCGGAGAGGGTGATGAGGGAGATTGGTGGAGATAGAGGGATTAAGCTTGGCCTTGGGGACTTTGTTTTCTACAGTGTTCTTGTGGGGAGAGCTGCCATGTATGATTTGATGACAGTGTATGCATGTTACCTTGCCATTATTTCTGGACTTGGGTGCACACTTATTTTGTTGTCTGTGTGCCGGCAGGCTCTGCCGGCGCTTCCAATTTCCATAGCCTTGGGGGTTCTGTTCTACTTTTTGACACGGCTGCTGATGGAGCCCTTCATTGTTGGGACTGCCACCAATTTGATGATGTTTTGAGGTTTTGAGAGATACAGGTTTGGCAGGCTAGGGTTTAGGAATGTTCTAGTGGTTTCATATACAAGGAATTTTTGCATGGAGTGATTCACTAGGATTATATCCAATGCGGGAAGTGATACACTTGTGATCATTGTCTCACCTTTTTTCATAGATACTGTTGTAACTGATGCTTGAAATGAAATGCAATTCAACCTCTCCCTTGTCCTTTTCTTTAGAGATTGTAAATTTTGAAAACTATAATGACTAGTTGTATAAGAAATGTCTTCCTTTGCCTTTTGATGTACATGAGATTTGGAGAGGAAGTTAGTGTTTCTGGCATTTCTTGAGTATGTTACATCTACTTGTGTGTATGATGGATTTTTCATACAATTTATAGCCTCCAAGTTGTTTTCCTTTCACGTTCTTATTTATGGACATAATAATGGAAATTATCGTCATTTTTTTTAGATTAGCATATCTCTTAAAAACCGAAAACAATTCAGAAGGCTGTTTCAAGTATGTTGAAATTGTTGACTTTAAGAGGGTAGGTAGCATTGACTGGTGATTTGTGTTTATGTATCAAGCGTACATTTTGATTTGAATGAAAAGAGTGATCTTCATATATGCTTGTATATTGCACACAAGTAAACTTCATGGTTCATGCAATAATTTTAAGTTATGGTGTGTAACTAAGGATGTATTTATGCATCCCTTACCATTAGTTCTTTGCAGATTGTAGACAACTTTGTTTACAAGATCTGATTGATTTAAGTCTGGCAGCAGTTAAAGTTTCCCTTCTTATGCCATTGAGTAGTTTATTTTGCCTCTTATATAGTACTAAGTTGTTAACATTGTTGAGAATAGCTTTTAGTGTACTGTGTCCTTCCCCTTGTTTTAATATGTTTTCTTTCTTTTCCAGAGCTATTCATGGTTCTCCTTATCTATAAGCTGAAATTCAAGTGCTCATAGACAGCTCGGTGTGTAAATCATCTGATAATGTTTGCAATTTGCTCTTTTGTAAGGACAAAGGGCATGCAGATCTGTCTTTTTTTTTTTTTTCTTTTTTCATTTTAGTGAAGTTTGTAACTGCTTTCACATGCTTTATTCTATATTAGAAAACAGTATTGCTTATTATGGAGATTTCTAGTTGTAGATTTTCACAGGTTTAGAGTTGGCAACCTATAAAGTTCTTAGGTCATCTCTAATGCAAGAGTCATACTATAAAGTCTTATTTTACTTTATGGGAATCTCATTATGTCATATCATTTTTAAAATCTTGTGAGTATTGTTCTGTAAGAGTCTTATAAAACTCATATTTTTATAATCTTTTATTTGCACTTCATTGTAAGTACAGTGTTTACAAGATGAGAAATAATTTTTAATTCTGGTGACGTAGGGTCTTAAATTTAAGATCTTCTCATGCCGTATCTGCATGTTCCAATTCAGTTTCTTATAAAACCTAGGTTTTAAGCTAAAGGTCCTGATTATGACCCTGTATTGGAGATGTCCTTTGTAGTGTTTCAATTCTCATAATCTCACATATTCCATGGGCCATTGATCTACATTCTATTTCTGACTACTTGCTACTACGTTGATTTCTTGTACAATAGTCATCATAGGTACCCCTCCTACCAGAGCAGTACTCCCACCCCATATGCATTGGTTTAGGCTTCTATTTGCAGGTGATGTGCAAAGTGTTATTGTCCTTTTGTGTGTATGAATTGGCTCACCAAGGGTTCTGCAAAAGATAAATTTGAATTCCATCAGCTTTGCATTGTTAATAAGCATGGCAACCACTGTCTTATCTGATGGTAACTCAACTATTTCCGAAGTCATCTTCTTAGAAAAGCTTTCATTCCATATCAAGCATTTGCTGATTCAGATGTAGAGCTTCTGTGATGCTTCTTGGCAGCAAACAGATCAGAAATTCTAGGGAAAAGACTTTATGGTTACATGACAGGTTTTGGTGGACATATTTTTAAATGGAATGAAGAGCACGAGTACCAAAACTTTTTCTTGATGCCTCAAGGAAGGCCAACATCAGATATAAAATTGAAAAGGTATTTGTATTTGAAACATCTGGAGTTCAATACAATTTGGTCTAGTTTTGGGATGACAGTCTGGCCTGGCTTTTATTTCTTTGTTTCTCAATTCTTAACCAGGAGCTGTTAATCTGGTTGTGATACTGCTCACCCGTGTCTGAGTTGTCAGTGTTGGGCACATTATGTTCAATTTTGGCTACCTGTTAACTAACAACTTTTAGAATGTTATTGATGGTTTCTCCCTTGTTCTCATCAGCGTTCTCCTGGCACATTTTTGACTACCTCCCAGGCTGTCCAAGCATTTTTGGATCAAACCAGTCCTTTTCTGCAACACCAGCTTATATGTGAGGTCTTTGCACTTTCAACTCCGTTTCTCACAACCTAGCCTGGCATTTTCTTGCACATATTTCTGTTTTCTTTAAGCCATAACGTGTATTGTTTTTCTTTGTCTTATGCTCCCTGACTTTTGTTGTTATTGATTTGTTAACTATGCCATAGACTGATGATCACTGTGTCTCTACTATGAATTTTTTAAGTAAATGTCTTCAATTTTGTTTCTTTCTCTTTGTTGAGCTTTTGTGTGTGATGCAAATTATTTATCTTGAATCCAGAGTCTTTTAGAATAGCCATTCCACTGTAGAGTGACTTTGGGGTTGGCTGCTGCGCATTGCTATTTTGAGGTGACACTTATGGTTGTTTTCCAAAAGTGATTTGAAACTAGTAAAATATACAAAATTTCATCTCTCTGAAATCAAAATCTAAAAGGTGAAAATAAAAAAACGTATATAATTTAAATATTTTTAATTATTTATGTTTATAATAAGTTTATGAATTTTAAAAAATATTATATTAATCTCTTTTAAAATTGTTTTCAAATTGTATTAGAATTATTAAATGAATTGGATATTTTATCAAGACATGTTATATACATGTTATTTGAATTAGACATTTTATCAAAACATGTTATTTGAATTGGACATTTTATCAAAACATGTTATAACATGTTATATGAGTGTTTTATGCTATATGAGTGTTTTATGCGTGTTATAGAAAGATAATGATAATCTATTCCAAAAATTATCATACTACCTAGAAAACATTCTGAAAACATTCCGAAAGTGATTAGATTTATATATCAGACGTCAATGTAATGTAGATGTAGATGTGCCTGCTTCATGCCAAACCAGTAGAATAATAGATGTAATACTTTGTTAAAGGCTTAGTAAGAACGGTTATGCACTAAAGTAACATTCTATGTTCGAACAATTTAAAAGAAAATCCTCAGTCATTATCATTTGCTTGCATATTTTTATGTGTATGTGTATAATGTATACATAAACAATTATGTATTTTTTGTGGTACATGACATTTTGAGCACCATTGCCTAGACCGGCATACATCTATCTAAGACCCCCACAAACTAAGCTACATAAAGTTTCTATGCTTTATCTGGATCACATGCTACTGGATTGCAGGGATAGATAAGCTAGTACTAGTATCCCTCGTCAGTTTATACATACCACTTGCATAACTTGATCTTGGGTCCAAAAATCAACTATTTTACTTCCATTCCTCTTTCATGCTACTAGCTCCAATCCAAAACACATTGTAAAAGCACATCAGACTAATAACACCTTCTGTTAACCATATAGCAGAAAATTTGATGATCACATATAAAGAGAAAAAATCACCAAAATATTAACAACTTATAACATTGTTGTTTACAACTGTACACACAAGTATCACCCACACATGCTATGTTTGAAATAAATGTTTTTGTCTTAACTGTGTTAGAAGTGACTCAAAATTAAAATTAGTTCACTTAGAACAAAATAAATTCACCCAAATATAAATCTGGTGATAGATTAATAAATTCAACAATAGACTTTTATTATAATGCAAAATCTTAAAAAAATTGAAAGTTTTGATAAGATGTATATTTGATAAAAGTAATTAACGATTTCAAATTTGATAACATAACTCGTTTGATGGACTAAATAAACATGACAAATGAAATTACTTCATACTATTAACAAATTGTAATGCCTAAGTCTAATATTAAACTAAATTTTGACTATATTTTACAAAAATTAAAACACAGAAATATATAAAAAAATATATTTTTAAAATTTAAGTCGCATAAATGAAATTTATTTTAATTTTTAAACATAATGATTTGGTATATAAATTATAATATATACTTTAATATATCAATATTATTTAAAAATTTTTAAAATGTAATTTTATTATTATTTAAGAAAATATAGTTTGGCTTGACTTAAATATAATTGATGCATGAACTAAATAAGCGACTAAAAGTGTTTTTTTTTTTTCATTTAAATCACAAATTTTAGTCTAACCTGATTATTGGACTATTCAAATTAAAATATCCAAGAGACATATTTGACATATCTAAAAATAATATAACAATTCTTTTCTCTACCAACTTGAATTACAGTGTGCAATTCAAATTGTTCTAAATATCATTCTTAATAAAAATATATATAAAAAAGTTAAAATTTAATTAAAAAATTATTAAACAATTTAAATGTATAAATTGTTTTAAAATAATTATTAATATTTTATTGAATAAATTTAGTTTAATGGATAATATTTATAAGAAATATAAATAAATATTCTTTCATATATAATAGGCTACGATTATAGCATCTGAACATTTTGTTGGAAGTCCGAGAATGTCCTTTCTTCCCGAAGAACTATGGCGGCGAATTCTTGAAATCGGAATCGAAAGCAGCGGATTCAGCTACAAAGATCTCTGCTGCGTCTCCATCTCATGCCGCCGCCTTCGCCGCCTCTCCTCCGAAGACCTTCTTTGGAACCGCCTTCTCTCCGCCGACTATCCCAAACCCCACCCTTCTTCTTCCATTTCTTCTAAATCCTTATATAAATTAAGGTACGAATTCTGTTCCGCGTTTTCAACTTTTCTTAGCACGCTCCTTTGCTTTTTTTTGTGTCATTTTCTTATCTGGGTGTTTGAAAGTTCAAATTTTTATTACTTATTTATGAAGTGAGTTTTTGGGTGGTTAGGTTTGAGAGGCACAAGGAGAGGAGAATAGCTGCTCATAGGAGGGCTGTCTTGAGAAAGGAGGGCCAAATTGCAGAACATTCTAGAAGACTCAGAGAAAATCGGACACGTGTTGCTCAAGAAACCGCCAGAGCAACACAAACTGCTCAAGACTTGTCCAATTTGCGAAGAGCCAGGTACTCTACCCACTTAATCGTTCATCTCATACAGACACACCAAAGTTTTTCTTTAGTCATTTGTGTTCTAGTTAAATGCTATGTTAGATTACAATCACAAGTTGTTGTTTGGTTGTGATCCTTGATATTATTGAATATTGTGGACAAAGGTGGCTGCAATTGCAGTTGCAATGCCAATGCCGATCCTATATGGATTCTGTTGTTGGGGCCACAATTCTTGTGGCGGATCGTTTTTCACCATCTTGGTTATGATATGATATCTTTATGGTGTTATGTGTGAATTTTAATGTTCCTTTGTTTTATATTACAGAAAAGTAATGGGGTGGATTGATTTTTCATTTCCCGAGTAACTACTGATTAATAACTGAATATTGCTCTTCTTAAGTTAGTATTAGACCCTGCAAGGTGCAGCTATTGACTATTGTAATTTTTATCCATTGTAAAGTCACCTGAATAGTTATAGTCACCCTAACCTGCCATAGTTGCTACATCATTGGAGAGTGCTGTAATTGGAGCCTGGATGGTGTTTTGTCTCACATAGACTACAAATATGGCTTCAATAAATTTTGGATTGTTCTTATCTTACCAACTGATTTTACAAGATTGAGTTATGCTCCTAAACCCAAAATTCTAAGAGTAGCAGCTTTATCTTTTGCTCTCTATGGTGGCTTTGCTGTAGGCTTTACTGCCTTTATTAGGTTGGGTAGCTTTGGTGTTGATGGGGTTTTGTAATTTTTTTTTTTGTAGACAAGCCTTTGTAGCTTTAAATGTGTGGCAACCGGAGGTTGTCCGGAGTAGGCAGAAGCAAATGGTTGAGCAGAGTGCTGTCCCTGCAGAATGCCGGATACACGCTCTTGAGATGGAACTAAAGCTTTGTAAGCAACAGATTGCAGGGTTGGAGCTGTTCTATGTAAGTGTTGATTACTGTATCACATGTAAAGCTTCATTGGGTTGTTACTTACACAAAATTATACCAGAAAGATGAAAAGCGCAGGCTTGACACTGCAAAAGAAGAGTTGGCTTCTATGAAGTATCACCCTTTTGGGGAGCATAAGACCATAAGCCAAGGGGATCATAAGCATGTCAAGCGGAAGAAGCTGAAACTTTGCAATAGCTGTGAGTCTCTAATGCTAATTTCTCCAAAAATGTCTGTATGCAAAATCAAATCTATTGCTTGGCCCTAAGGATAATATTTTTCCTGCCTTTTTGCTTGGTTCACTTCTACTCTGCTTCCTTTTTAAATAATACCTTCGTTCCGTATAGATTAAATGATTGTTGTAGCAATTATAATCAATATCAATAATAATATTGCAATTACTAGTTTGCTTGCAAAACTAGTATTAAGATTAAGACATGTTTTCTTGATTATGCAGTACAACAAAATGAAACAAAACGGGATAGATGGATAATCCTTTTGCAATTTTCTCCAGAGGTGGGACCAAACAATTTTGGTTCATATTTGTTGGTTTGATACTGACCAACTGTTTATTGCAAATTTATTTGCTCCCTATAAAGAAGATCTGTAAATTTTTGTTAGTAATGTTCTTGCGTTGCATAGATTCTTTACGTATTATAAATTGTATATCTTGTACTAGTAAAAGATGTGGGTGCTCAATGTGATAGTAGCAAATCCAGGACCTTGGATCATTGGGGACAATATATTTTAAAAAATAAAACTAATAATAATAATAATAATTAAAGTTATCATCATCATCATCGTGATGGAGTGGATAAAATGACATGAAATGTAATGTCTAGCTGAATAAAGTGAAAAGTACTAAAAGCTAAAAATGGAACCGAATGAATGAAAGAAACTAGCTAGTAAAAGAAAAATTGACGTCAGAGAGGGAAATTGGGGATGGAGGGTTTAAATATATATAAAAAAAAAACAAGGGACTGAATATAAAACTTCAGTTATACACTTATAGTGAATGCACCTGGTCAATTCAACATAGGTCCTCCACTGATTGTGACTCTGAGGCTTAGGTGTCACCATAACTTTATGCTTTCCTTGTCATTATTATTTTCAGATACAGATCAGCAAAGGGGAATGTTTTATATCTATAAATCTGATGCTGGTGTAACACAACATATACTTTCTACTCTTTCTATATCGACGCATATCTACAGAATTTGCTTTTAGTAAAAACGCAGCCATTATTTGATCCATGTAATTGATCACATATAGTGAGAAAAAGCTTTGGTTAATCTTTATTCATTGACCATTATAGATTCTTATGTAACTAGTCCTTAACCAAAAATTGGTGCTTTCTACCTTGGAACACGGAAGAACTTCCATTGTCTATCTTTCATTTTGTGCTAATAATTATATTTTTGGGCAGGAAAACGTTGCATCGGTTGATGAGTAGATGAAATTTGCTGATCCTTCTTCCATTGGAACTGGGAAATTGTTCTGGGCATGAACACTGACTGCACAAATCCTCTGATTATTGTGCATAGAATGTATTAGCAATACGTACCGAAAGCCTGAGGAACTTGGTCAAAAAGGGTATTCAAAGTTGAATCATTATGTGTAACTTGAGTTCAGATGACCCCTTGTTCATTCGATTGTAGCCTTTGGACTAGTGGAAACCTTTTAGTTTGAGGGAAGCTGGATCAAAGGATGGAATATATTATATGCAGATTAAGAAGTTCTAATAATTTAGTATTTTGGTGTTGCTGTTAATTCGTACATACTTATGGATACTTCACGATAACTATTAATGGAGTATTTAAAATTATATAAAGCTTCACTTTGTTGTACCATTATTCATTAGTTAGTTGAATTACGCAATTACAGCTATTTGTTAATGATTTAGTTATTTTCTTCTGGTTTTTGAGTTATAGCATTTGTGTTTAGTTACTGCATGCTGCATTTTTGTCCTACCTTGAAGCCAAAATTCATTGAAAAACGTCACCTTCGATGGATAGTCATGTCGAAACAGAAGATTCTGATGATTTATACGTACTCAAGTAAGCTTTTATTTGTCATTAAAATCTAGTTATGAAATCAATATGAACTATTAATGAGATTTTATTCAAATTGCTGCTTTAAAAATGGTTAAATTATAATTTTAAGTGGAATAATCAATTGTAATTAAGAAACTTTGTATGGTAGAAAAAACAAGACACAGATAATAGCTTGAATAGAACAATTGTATGTGACTCCTTAATTCACATGGCTTGTTCCACCTAAATTAATGCATCTTATGTATACGCAAGTAAAATTGTTGTGAAGCTTTATTGCATATTTTTATTTATGAAGTTTACATATGATAGAAAAAGACTTTTTGTTTTGTCTATTATGGACGTACTGTTAGATGAGGGGGCCTGATGGTCTGATCTGAATCTTCTTCCACAACCATCTCTATCGTTTTATCTGTCTCTTCTCTACTTTTCTCTTCTCTTTTTCGCCTAACTTTTACTTCAGAATACCTCAGCATTTAATATATATATATATATATATATATATATATATATATATATATATATATATATATATATATATATATAACTGAGTTTTGTGTCGGTATTTTATCAGGTTTAACCAATCGAAATTAATCTAAACCTATGATTTTTTAAGTTTTGTCTTAACTATTGAGTCATGTAAACAATTTGTACATTCAAATCATTTTGATAACTATTTAATTTGAGCATGTCATTCAGTTTTATAATTTTTTAAAAAGGATACTCGTGTTAGTATTAGTATAAACATTAACATCATATATCATGATAAAAGAAATAATATTAGTATTTCTCATACGGAGAACACTATTAAGACCTTAAATGATCTAACTCTAATGCAATCTATTCAAGAGTATTAATAATAAATACTAAAGGAGATAGCTCATATATATATATTCACATGAACTTTGTGGGTAAGCATGTAATGACAAATGAAAATCTTTTTATTAATAATGAAGCTATATATTTATGTTGTAATTACAAAAAAATTACGTACAAAATATATATTTTACAAAATTCATATTAAAACATTCAAAGAAAAAAGAAACAACAACAAATAAGATACAATATTAAACTGCAATTCAATTTTATTTTTATTTTTATTCTTTTTTCTTTACTGAAAGAAGTCGAAAGTTTCAATTTATCTGCGTTTTTCTTATCAAGCTTCAAGTTAATACACATCAAGAAGTGCAACAGTAAAACAACGTAGTTGGTAAAGTTGATTGAAAAAAATTATATCATAAAAAGGTGATGAAGCAACAGTAATCTTCAAAGTTTTATATAAATAAATTAAGAAGAAAAAGAAGAAAATATACTAATACATACAAGTGTTAAACAACTTTCTACTATTCATAAACTTTTGTATATTTCTGTATTTGAAACAAATCTTTGTAAAACAACCTATTTATAACATTCATACATTAGTAATATAATACTTTCATACATAATATATTGAAATTATATTATTTATTATTGAGAATTATATGATTTATAAATATTATAAATAAAATATAATTACGAATATTTAAGAACATGGATGTAAATATTTGATTGAATTGGTCATTGAGTGATCGGAATTTGGTAAATTAGATTTTGAAAGATCAGGCTTAGGTGATCGATTTATGAGTAACTGGAATTTGGGATCAAAATTTGGGAGATCAAAGTTTGAAAGATCATGCTTACGTAATTGGCCTGTAAGTTATTGAAATTTGAAAAATTGAATTTTGAAAGATTTGATTTTGGGAGATCGGAAGATCAGATTTAGGAAGATTGAATTTTGGAAAATTAGGTTTACGTAATCGGCCTAATAGTAATCCAAATTTGGGAGATAACATTGTGGAAGATCAGCTTTAGGTGATCGATCTAATCATAATTTCAGAGATTAAATTTTGAGAGACTGGATTTAGGAGGATTAGATTTAAGGAGGACAGGTTCGCGAGATCAAATTTTGAAAGATCGGATTTTGTAAGTTTTTTTCATACCAAAATTTTTGGAGACCAAAATTTGGGAGATCGGATTTGAAAAATCGACCTTACTAATCGAATTTTGGACAATCAAAGTTTTGGAGATCGGCTTTAGAAAAATCATTTGTTAAAAAAAATTACTAAAATTATTTAAGAAGAAAACAAATTGTTTGAAATTTCTATGATTTTGAAATAATGCCTTACATAGAAAATCTCTTATGTTAAACGTAAATTTAGAAAGTAATAATAAAGGATAAAAAGGACTTATCCTTAAGAAAAGAGATAAGCATAAAGGATTAAAATTCTCAAGCATTCAATGTTAAAAATAAGATAAATTTTTTACTTTTTATAATTTCAACATGGTACCTTAGGTGTCATCACAACTATCACAATTAAGTAAATCACAATTGAAAAAATAGTCTTTTACTTCCAATACTCCAACAATACTCCAATAGGACTCCATGCCCAAGAACCCAACATTGAACCTTAGGTATTTTCATGGAGGTAGGAAAAAAAATCTTTAAGATGTGTCTTATACAAATGTGCAAAGAAGATCGGAGTCAAAATTTTAGGATCCAACTGTCAAGATACGTTTCATATTTTCAAGAAAGAAAAATTCAAATTCATAAAATCCCTTATCGAAAATAATCATTTTCCATGGCCTTAAAACGCTCTATACCATATTTAACTTCTTACAAAGATCCATATGCATGAGGAATTTATCTCATTTATTTAACATAATCCTACCATGGAGATAATCTTTACAATCATCCAAACTTATTTAACACGTGGAAGGTGAGCTCGACAAAGAGGACAACAAAAATAATTATGAGCTGGAGACAAATACAAGATAGGAGTTTGTTACGTCTTAAAAACAAGTGGAAACAAATCCAAAATGCAAGTGAGTGAGGAGAAGCACCAGGATCAGAGAATCAAATAAGAAATTGAGAGGATACAAAAGGGGAAATTTTTTAGTAGTATTCCTTCTCTCTATCATCCCTTCTGCCTTGTTTTTTTTTTCTTACAACATATTTGTAACCTCTTTTAGGTAATACGTGCCCACTGTTCTTACATGGAGTGAGACGTAGTGAAGAAATCCTGTCGTAAACATCTGGATGAACCTCTATTTATCTGTTTGAGCTCTTACATGCATGAAATTTTACAGTAGTTACGAATTAATGTTTCATTAGTACTTTCACTAACCATGGTGGAAAATACTCATATGAAGGAGATGCAACAGTAGATCCGAAGTTTACATTAGATTTTGGAGAAAAATGCCTTGGAGCAAAAAGCCCTTTCATTGCAAATGGCTGAAGATATGCTTTAGAATGGATCTTTAGTGCGGATCAATATTTTGATTACTATAATATTCTTGACTTGGAGAGAATTTTAGTTTTTGCGATGTATGGATAAGGGTGTCACTCTGTGGTTCCAAATCACACAACGTAACGTTTCACTCTTTAAATGATCTTAAAAGGGTTATTGAAATTGAATTTGATCATTCTTTTCCAAATTGATTACCCTAAACCCTAAACTCTAAACCTTGAATCCTAAACCCTAAAATGATACAAATTGGATTTGTTCATGAGTATTACTTAGAGTTTATTGCCCTAGCCAATAGAGTTCACATTGAACTACCCGAGGCTTTGCTTTATTGTTTTATCAGTGGGTTGAAGTCGGATATAAGACAAGATGTAGTCTCTCAATGTCCAGCAACATTATTCAGAGCAGTAACGTTGGCAAAATTATATGAAGAGAAATATATTACTTCCTTTGCACCTTCGTTTATGCCAAACTTCAACAAAACTTCTCCGCTGTCTGCAAAAATGTCCATACCACACCACACATTTCCTAAATCAAATCTTTCACAACTCCTACCTACTCCTAATGTTCCTCCATCCAAAACCATGGTAAAAAAAATGAGTGCTGTTGAGATGCGGTGAAGAGAGAAAGACCTATGTTATTGGTGTGACGACAAATTCACCTTTAACCACAAATGTCCTAATAGAAACTTGATGTTCTTAGAATGGGATGACAATGTTGATGCAACTATACCTAATACGAAGAGCGCTACTAACACTACTGTTGTCAACGCTAACGATTCCTTCCAAGAGGGCAACCACACTAAACATCATTTTTCCCTTAATGCTTTTCAAGGGGTGCAAGGTGTGTGTATTATTCAATTTAAGGCTAATATCATGGGGTTGGACATCTAGGTCTTGATTGATGAAGGAAACTCTGATAATTTTTTACAACCCATGATTGCCAAATTCTTGAAACTTCTGATAGAATCGGCACCATTGCTCAAGGTGATGGTAGGAAATGGAAACCACATGACAGCAGAAGGAAAAGTTCTGGATCTTCAATTGACAGTATAGGGACACATCTTCAATATTCTTGTGTACCTGTTACCAATAGGAGGTGCTTATCTCATTTTGGGAGATGCTTGGTTGGCCACCATTGGTCTACATTTGGTTGACTACAAATCATTGCAAATCAAATTTTATCATCAAGGTCAGTTTGTTACCTTACAAGGAGATGTAACTTTGAAACCAGTAGAGACCCACTTGAATCATTTACGCATATTACACCATGTGGATGCCATTGCTGAAATCTTTACTCTCCAACTCACTAACATGGTTGAACCAATAGTTACCTTATTTGAGGTACCTGAAACTATTGCACTTGACTTAGCATTGTTGGTTCAATAATTTCAAGCAGTTTTTGCCAGCCCCTCGGGTTTACCTCCAACGAGAAGCCATGATCACTGCATTCCCTTTTTATACGGTTTTGCTCCTGTAAAAGTTTGACCTTACAGATATCCTTACTCTCAGAAAGAACAGATTGATTGAACAGATGTTACAAGAAGACATTATTCAGCCTAGTCAAAACCCATTCTCTTACTGGTATTGTTGGTGTGCAAAAAGGATGGTACATGGCGCTTCTATACTGATTACAGAGTTTTGTATGCCATCACTGTCAAGGATTCATTTCCCATTCCCACAGTGGATGAATTAATTGATGAATTGTTTGGTGTCACTTATTTTTCAAAGTTGGATTTGCGCTCCAGTTATCATCAAATTATTAGTCAATGCGGTAGATCGTTATAAAACAACCTTTGAAACACACCAAGGCCATTATGAATGGTTAGTAATTCCATTTAGCCTCACCAATGCTCCAGCCACTTTTCAAAGTTTAATGAATGTATTCAAAGGGTTGCTCTGCAAATTTGTACTTGTCTTCTTTGATGACATCCTTATATACAGTGCAACTTGGCAAGCTCATTTACAGGATGTATAAATTGTCTTACAGATTTTGTAGTAGGAACAATTTTATGCTAAACTCTCTAAGTGTTAATTTGGGGCAAATGAAGTGGATTACCTCGGCCACGCAATTACTGGCTCTAAAGTTGCAAACTAGCAAAATCAAGGTTGTGCAAGAATGGCCAACCCTTCAAATATGAAGCAATTGCATGAATTTCTTGGCCTTATAGGTTACTATCGAAGATTTATCAAGAGGTATGCCACCATAGCTTCACCTTTAACTGATATGTTAGAAAAGGATGCTTTCAAGTGGACCATACAAGCTTCCGATGCTTTTTGACAGTCCAAAGACAGATATGGTAACAACACTAGTATTGGCACTTACTAATTTTAGCCATCCATTTTCTCTCGAGACTGATGGATCAGACACTGATGTAGGGGCGGTCCTTAGCCAACATGGTCATCCAATTGCTTATTTTTATTAAAAAAAGTTGAATCTTTGGATGTAAAAGCAATCAGCTTATGCTAGAGAATTTTTTGCCATAACTGAGGCTTTGGATAAATTCAGAAACTATCTTCTCGGGGACAAAAGTCATCCTCAAAATAGATAAAAAGGTTTAAAGTCCTTACTCACTCAATCACTCTAAAACACCAGAACAACAAGCTTGGATGCACAAACTCCTAGGCTTTGATTTTGAAATTTAATACAAACCAGGGTCCGATAACATTCCTGTTGATGCTCTCTCACGAAGCTTAGTCATTGCTTGGACAAAACCAAAGATGGGGTGGTTACGTCAATTGAAATTTGTCATGAGCGAGGATAAAAAATTATCATAATTACTCTAACAATACAAAGATAATCTTCACCAGGATAAGAGGTTCTCAGTAAGGAATGGGTTGTTATTTTGGAAGAAACGATTATACATTCCTCCTAATCTAGAGCTATCATTAATCAACTTTTGATAAAATATCACGATTCTTTAATCGGAGGTCATGTAAGAATTGCTAAAACCACCAAAAGACTATGTTCTCAATTGTATTGGCCAGGCATGCATAATCAAATCCAAGAATTTGTCTAGAGGTGCACCATCTGTCAACAAACAAAAAATGAAAATTCTCTACTTGTTGGGTTACTTAAGCCCTTACCAATTCCTTCTCAAGTATGGGAGGACATCTATATGGATTTCATCACAAGCCTTCCTTCCTCCAATAACTACACAGTGCTCATGGTTGTCATTGACTGCTTATCAAAATTTACACACTTCATACGGTTGAAAGCTAATTACACAGTAAACAAGTAGTTGAAGCCTTCATTTACTACATTGTTAAATTACACGAAATTTCTAAATCTATTATCTCTGATAGGGATAAGATCTTCATGAGTCAATTTTGGTAGCAATTGTTTAGACAACAAGGGACTTCTTTGAACATGAGCTCATCCTACCACCTCCAGCCATATGGCCAAACTGAGAATTTAAACAAAATAATTGAAATGTATTTACGATGTTTTTGTTACCAGAACCCAAAATAATGGGTGAAACTCCTGCCTTAGGCAGAATATTGGTATAATTCTTCCTTTCACCACAGTATTGGTATGACACATTTAAAAGCGCTTTATGGAAGAGAATCCCTAGTATTAGTCAAATATGAGCATAATCCACAAGATCCCATTTCTGTCCAAGAAATTCTGTGCGAAAGAGATGCTATTCTGCAGGAATTGAAGACTAATATGTTGAAGGCTCGACAATATACGAAGTCTCTGGCAGATAAGAAAAGAAGGCCAATGGAACTAGAAGTTGTAGATGTAGTTTTGGTCAAACTTCAGTCCTATAGACATAATTCAGTGGCCCTTAGAAAGAGTCAAAAGTTGGGGTTAAGGTATTTTGGTCCCCTCTTCATCGTTAATAAGCTCAATTTTGTTGCATATAAACTCCAATTACCACAACATGCCCGTATCCATCCTATCTTTCACGTTTCGTTGTTGAAGAAAATCAAGGATGATACCTCAACACCATATTTACCCCTGCCACTCTTTACCTCTGAACTTGGACCAATCATAAGTGACAAGGACAATCAAGTAAGGTGACTTGCTTGTACCGCACGTGTTTGTTCATTAGCAGGGTATACAACCTAAGGAATCCACTTGGGAGGATTGATTTCCTTCTCTCAACCTTGAGGACAAGGTTGCTTTCAATGGGAAATGTATTGTAACAACCGGAAGCCAAGTGGAGTGATTTGGACAAAGAAGACAACAAAAATAATTCTAAGCTGAAGAGAAATACAAAAAAAAGAAAAAAGTTTGTTACATCTGAGAGATACGTGGAAACAAATTTAAAATGCAAGAGAGTGAAGAGGAACACCAAGATCAAAGAATTAAATAGGAGATTGAGAGGATATGAAGAAGTTTTAAAGTGATATTCCTTCTCTCTGATTATTATTCTCTCTGTCTTTCCTTCTGCTTTACTGTTTTTTTTCTTACAACTTTTTTTGTAATCTCTTTGGAGTGAGACACACTTAACAAATCCTGCAATATGAAAATTGAAACATTATATATCGGTTTCGTTATTAACATTAATGCTCTTGCCTTTATATTTTTATTGAATAGTAAACATTTGGATAAAATTCTATTTATCTGTTTGAGTTCTTATGTTCATGAAATTTGACAGTAGCAGCGAATTATTGTTTAATTTACTAAATACACTTCTTCAAAAATTTAGACACTAATTAAATCACTCTAATACATGAAGTTAAAAAAGATATATTATATGCATTATTTAAAATTTTGAAAGAAAGTTTTTAGTTATCCCTAATAGACTTAACGAAGGACTTAGAAGCAACCTTATCTTCTAGACTCCCCAAGATATTTGAAAACCTAGAGATGTCGTATATGACCATGCAACTAAAGGAACGAAACAAAAAGACAGTAGTATAATCACACCCCCACGCATCTAAGAACAATTCAAGAAACGCTCTTCACGCCTGCACGTCCCACTAAAAGAAACCACGAATGTGGGCAACGCAAGTAACAAACCACACCTACTCTAAACCAAGCTTGCCAAGACTGCACCGCGCCGCACGCTAGACAAATTCCTATTCAAAACAATTGGGAACAAATGTATTAGAAGTTTTGTTTCCAAATAATCAAAAATCAATATTTAAATTTATTAAAATATAATAAAATTCATAAATTTAAATTAGAAAAAAATAAATTTGTAATATATACAACATAAATAAATTTTGTAAACATTTTAATAATAAAAGACATATTAACTATTTAATTAATTTTAATTATTTAATACTTTATATAAAAAAAATAGATGAAACATACTTGGGATAAAAAAATATTGCTACTTTTATATTTAAATAATTTTTAGTTAAAAATTTAATGGATATTTACATCAATTGTAACATTTGATGAGAAGGATAAAATAGGTTTAAAAACAAAATTATTTAGTTTTACTGATAAATATTTGGTTTTATTTTCTCTAATAAATACCATACATGCTAATAGAAAAATATTAAAAAAAATTCGTGGAATATAAAATCATGCTCCCTTGAATATAAAATAGAATTATCTTTCCATTTTTAATTTAATTTGCTAACAAGGCTCATTTTACATAGTGTAGGTGAAATAAGATTATCGTCCACGTAATAGAGTTTTATATATACAATCTATTTAATGGCCATTTCGACTTTAAATTACATATCAACAGTGAGTCGTGTGACCTATTTGGACATTTTTTTTTTTTTTTTTTTTTTTTTTTTTTTAAGTTTTAAGTTGAAACTTTGAAAGTGAGATCAGTTGCTATCTAAGTAATTAATGATTTCTAATGACAGATCCAAAATGTGAGAAGTATATGTCATCAGTATCACTCTACTTCATATCAGTACTGTGTTTTTTCTTTATTTAATTATATACAACATCCTTTTATTTATACAACTTTTCTTTTACTTACACGTTATATTGTCTTCTAGTATCAACCGGGAAGTGATATTTTGTGTTATTGAGTTCTGATACAGGTAGTTTTCAGCTTTTAATTTTCAATTTTCCACTGTAAGATGGAGGAGGTACTTGTAAATTTTTTTTTATATTTAAATTAATATTAGATATTCGGAGCGTTTAAGAATTAATTTAAAAACATATTTTTACTTAGAATTTTACGCTATTTATAAAGATTAAGAACATTATTAGTGTGACTCCCGATCTATCATTTTCAAAATTTTCAAACTAATATTATCAGTACGGATGGATTTATCAAATTAATACATAATAATAATGTTAACTTTTAATTATTATTTTAAAACTAATATTATCAGTACGGATGGATTTATCAAATTAATAGATAATAATAATGTTAATTTTTAATTATTATTTTAAGTATCCGACATATATTTAAATGTCTTGATGGGTATATTTTGGTTTGTGAACATATTAGCCAAAGACTACTCATCCATATATAGTACACCTCGATTATTATTTTCTGAGACTCAAATATTCATTCTTTGAAAACCTTCTTCAAGTGCAAATTAGTGAGAGTTAACCCTCTTTAATATATTACCAAGTTGCTAATTGCTAACACGAGTGTATGCCTCTGGATTTTCTTAACTAATATTTTGAGTTTAAATTTTATACATACAAACATATAATTAAAACAAACTTACTAAAACAAGTTTTAAGAAAGATTAATGATTAGTAAAAGTAATAAAAGGTATACAAAAATGTTGATATTGGTATACATAGGGCACTTTTCAATGTCTCTGGTTAAGGCATTAATAAGAAAAATATAACTACTACAAACAATAATGAATAATTTTATTCTTTGACTTAGAAAAGCTTGACAAAAGTCGTATACATAAAGTACATATATTCTGATGATTTTGTAACTGTTATTTCTTCTTTCTAATATTGCAACATGGATTATCACTAGGGTGGTACCATGCTACTATTTACCTAATTGGTCCACAAGAAAGGGTTTGCGTGTATGACCAGTTTAGAGAAACGTTATGACTTACCATCAGAAGCAAATTTTGCTTTCACATTAATTAATATCCACTATTATTCTTTAACATTATTCTGTGATGATAAAGATAAACCAATAGGTTGTACGATGTGAAAGTATGAGAGATAGAAGAAGAAAGCAAAGGAGAAAGTGAGGTAAAAAACAAGTGCACATTTATTATTATTTTTTACTAAGTAAAGAAATATTTAAGTCTTCTTAATCTAGCTCTTTCTCTACAACCATGGAAGGAGACAAGTAGGGCAAAAATTGAGGAACAAAAAATAATAATTCAAGAACAAAGCCTTTAACCTTTTGGTATTGTGTCAGAAAAGGAGCAATTACATAAAGAATAGATGGAGCTCACTGTATTCCATTTTAGATAAAATTGAGAGAGAGAGAGAGAGAGAGAGAGAACTGTTTCTCTGTAATTAAAATACCAATGGTGCCTTAAGAAGAACAAATGAAAATAGGTTCCATTAGTTAGAGAAGGTAAAATAAAGTAAAAATAATTTTAAAATTAGTAGAATTCATTATATTATTTTATTTGTATGTTTATTTTTTTTTCTTTTTTTTTTCCTACCAAAACATTTTTAACTTTCTCCTTTTTTATATAATTTCCCTTATTTATTTTACTTTCTTCACAATATTTCCCACTTAACAAACCAGATTATTTCTATTTACAATCCTTTTTCATTAGAGTGATATTTATGTCATATTCTAAATGTCATAAATATTTTTATGTAATATTATGATAATGAGAGAGGTAGTGATGATTACCATGATAAAAATAACTATGATAGTAAATATGCGATAATGATAAATGTGGAAAATTTAGGTAGTGATGATTTGTGACTGTAGAAAATGGTGATAATCGTTAAGAAATCAAAGAAGAGAAAATATTTAAAAAAAAAAGTTCACCAATAAACTAAGAAATAACATAGAATAGAATTTTGACATCACTTTCACCTTACATACAATTCAATAATTTTATTTCTACAAAATCTGAAATTTTAACTTTTACGTAAACTACTTAAAATCCGTTCACAATAATGATGGTGACGATAAAAAATATATTAATTTAACTAAAATATCTGCAAATATAAGCAATTATATATTTTCTTAATTATTAATTGAATGCTATTACATAATATTAACTTTCTTTCTTTGTTGACAATATGCAACCATGTCAATGTTGGTGTGGTTTTTTCTGGAAAGCCTGAGATGCTAATGGGTGACACGTACAAAATATGGAAGCAAATTGGCTAAAACTAAAACTATCACACACGTTATATCTTTTTTGGTTGGCCTTGATATGGATTGAGGTCTATTGCTTATAATATTTTTTGTTTTGTACCTTATTCACCGCCTTTGTTCCTTTACACTGATTAATCAAAAATTAATCTTAATCCGTTAGTTATCACAACTTTGATTTCTTTACTAGTTAAAACAATATATATATATATATATATATATATATATATATATATATATATATATATATAT